>CEST01079297.1_pt1 | contig 11125 bp, 9 predicted proteins | sample 326921 | NCBI WGS metagenome assembly CEST01 (sample SAMEA2621509, study PRJEB7988) | marine metagenome | biome: marine biome (ENVO:00000447); feature: surface water layer (ENVO:00002042); material: "saline water (ENVO:00002010), including plankton (ENVO:xxxxxxxx)" | depth 5 m
TCTTTATTAGCAGTTAATGCTTCATCAAGTATGGTAGAATATTTTCCAATTATTAATTCACTATGTGCCACTAGATTGACACTACTCAAATCATCTTCGGTATATAAAGTTACATTATTTAATGGGTGAATAATCTTATTTATAGAATCTATAACTTCGGCATCTTGAATGGAATCGAATAATTTAAATTTGATAATAAAGTATTTATTTTTGTAAAATTTAGATAATTTAGCAATATCTTCGCAAAAACTTAATATGGAACTGGCAGACTGCCCATCCTCACCGCCAATATTTATATTCCATCCAGGCTTTACGCCTAACAGCAAGCAAGCCACAATACTAAAATCTTTTCTGATAATATTCTCTATAAAGGTCAATTTTTTTTTTTTAATTAGATTTACTCTTGTCAGACCCAAAATTTGGTAATCCTTAACAATATATTTGTTTTCTAAAATTTTTTTAAATTTACTGCCTCCTAACAAATATAAATCAAAAAAACATCGATGATAATAAGTGTAGGATGATAATCTATCTTGAAAAGAAATAGTTCTTATTTTGTTTATATTCGCAGACAATAACATAGGTAATGAAATTAAAGTGTCATTATCAAAAAAAAAAAACTTATAATTTTTATGTTTAAAAAAATTATTGTATTTTTCTATAGATAGATAAAGTTGGAAAAAATATTTAAAATTCATTATTTTGTGCCTAAATATAAATTTTTTATTTTTTAAAAAAAACAATATGTAGATATAAATTTGTCTCAAATTTATTATATTTGGAATATGACTTAAGTCTGTATTTTTTAATTTAAAATATTCTAAATACCTTAATGATAATTTATCTAATTTTTGGAATGACAATGTTTCAATATTTTTTTTATATAGTGGAGATTTGATAGATTTTTGATAAAAAAAATTTTTCTTAAAAAAATTACCATATTTCAGTCCAGCATGGGGAAAATAGCCAATATTGCAAAAGCTGCTTTTCATGTGAATGCTACTTTTGTCTTTATTTTCTTTTTTAATGGTAAGGCTCATTTTATTAAAAATAATCTTTAAAACTCGGTTGAGACTTGAAAAAAATATATTCATAAAAACTGTTATCCCAATTATTTTAAATTTAGCATTTTTTAATTCTTGCATAATCAAATAACTCTGTTCTGTTTTTGGCACATAATAGCAAAAATCATTTGCAAATAAAATTTTTTTACAAATATAAGAGCTAGTATCAACACATTCATTTGCTGATAAGAATAAAAAATTTTCTAAAGTATAAATTATTTTTTTTTTATCTTGGACTGCAATTTTATTTAATTTGCACAACTCATCAAATATTTGAGGATGAAAATTATTATTTATATACTTTTTTATTAAATATTTTTTTAAATTAAATGACTGAATTATTTTATTACCACCTAAATCTTTAAGTCCTATTTGAAAAAAAATTTTTCCTATGTTTTTTTTGAAAAAAGAATTTTTTCCCCCATAAGTTGCCTCTCTAAAATAAATTTTTTTTAAAAAAGGAATTAGTAGTAAGCTAAAATAAAAACTAATTTTATCTATATCATCAAATATTATGATTTTTTTCATTTATGGTCTTATATTAAATTCATTTTTATATGAATATTTTTTAATATCATCGTAAGAAAATTGAGAAAAATAAAATATACTACCTGCTGCTATTCCACTAATATTATTTCTGAAGGCCTCATCAATATGTTCTGGATTTCCACATCCACCTGAAAGAATAATTGGTATTTTTAAATTGGAAATTTTTTTTATAAGAGTTAACTCAAATCCTCCCATTAAACCGTCATTATCAACCGAGGATAATAAAATTTCTCCAGAGCCAGAATCTTCAATTCTTTTTAAATAATCAAAAATATTAATTTCAAGTTCCTCTTTTTTTGTATGAGAGTATAAACAAAAATCATTATTACGAATTTTATAATCTATCGCTGTAACGATACATTGAGATCCAAATTGCATTGTTGCTTCTTTTATAAAATTTATATTATTTAATGCGTGACTGTTTATTATCACTTTATCGGCACCTGCTTTTAAACATCTTTCAATATCAGTAAGATTTTTAATACCTCCACCAAATGATAATGGCATACTTGAATTCTTCGATAAAATTTTTAGTACTTCAATATTGATTTCTTTATTCTTTGTTGAGGCTTCAATATCTAGTATTATAATTTCATCAACATCTCGTATATTAAAAACTTCAATTGTTTGTTCAAAATTCCCTACAACTCTAAATTTAGAATACTGAATACTTTTTACTACTTGAAAATTTCTAAACAGAATTAAAGGGATAATTCTTTTTGTCAGCCCAGTTTTTATCATAATATATTAGAGGTATACAAAGTTTTTTAACAACTGTAAGCCAGCTTGTCCTGATTTTTCTGGGTGAAATTGTGTACCAAAATTATTTTCATCTCCAATTATAGATGGGAAATTAATCCCATGTAATGTTTGTCCTAAAATATAACGCTTCATACTTGGGATAATGTAATATCCATGAACAAAATATGCATAAAAACTATCCTGAATATTTGCTAGTATCTTTTGATTTTTAACAAATATCACCTTATTCCAGCCTATATGTGGGATTTTTATATTTTCATCATTTGATATCATGGCTTTACACTCTCCCTCAAAAATTCCGAAACCAAAATTTTTTTTTTCATCCTCCTCACTCTTTTCAAACAAAAGTTGTGCTCCAAGACATATTCCTAATATAAAATTATTTTTACTTTTAGAAAAAAATAACACTTCTTCTAAAAAATTTTTTTTCTTCAAATTATTGATAGCTGATCCAAATGTACCAACTCCAGGTATAATTAAATGATTTAAATTTTTTAAATCATCTATATCGTTAATTATTTTAATATGTAGATTCTCTATTTTAGTTAGACAGTTAAATATGGATGCTATGTTATTTATTTTAAAATCTAAAATTCCTACAGTTTTTTTAATCACTAAAACTGTCCTTCCAAACTTTATTAGGGATTAAATCATTATTTGAGTCTCTAATAAATTCTTGTTTATTTTCATTGTATTCAAAAAGTTTTTTATTAGCAAATTGATCAACTTTTTTATAAAATTGCTCCTCAGAAATATTTAAATAATCAAGAAATTCTTGAAAATATTTTTTAGGCCTCTTTGTATCAAAATTAATAATTAATTCTTTTGCTTTTTTCATGTTCATCATTGAGTTTCTAATTTGGTAGGAAGCATCATCAGTAGCTCTTCTATATCCATATTTGATATATTTAAAATACTGATGGTAACGCATGAAACCACAATCAATATCTTCATTTTTTGTAAATGTACCTTCATTTTCGCTACCTTCTTCCCAGCCATATTTTTTTATAATTTCTACAATGTCATAAAAATTCCACTTAAAAAAATTACCCAATTCTATTCCAACAATATCTTGTTCTATATGATTAGGAAAAATATAAGGCTGTAATTCTTTTAGGCTTAGAGTTGGGTCATATTTAATAAAATCATTTAATCTAAAACCATTCATACCAACATATTGTTCAACGAAATTTCTAGTTACAAGCTCAGCACCTGCTCCATAAAAAGAACTCTCTTGTCCCAAACCAATTACTCCTCTTGGTTCTCCATAAAAAGTAAATGGTATTTTCATCTGGTTAGCTGTAGATAAAGGCCAGCAGTAAATACCAACATGGTTTGGCCAGTCATGGTCTCCAACTATATCAAAACCTATTTTTGCTAATTTTCTATAATTTTTATTTTTTTTCATTTCTAATAAATCAAAACCAAAGTTTTCTCGTAAATTGTTTAAATTTTTTTTTCCTAATTCCGTAGGACGTGTTGGCTCAAAATTTAACAAAAGTGCATTCAATCCCAATTTTTCTTTAATGATATAAGTTATGTAAGTGCTGTCTTTACCACCACTCACTGCTACGGCGCAGTCATAGGTACTTTGGCTTGTCCTACTATCTTTAATTTTTTCGATTTTTTTTAATAGCTCTGATTCTCTTTTTGCCCAATCAATTTGATTATAATAATCAGTATAGTTACAAGCTCCACACTGTTTACCTTGTTCAAGTTCTAAATCAGGCTTTGTATTAGGAAGCAAACAACGTATACATCGATAAAAATAATCTTGGGCCATATTTGTAAATTTAATTTTTGTTATTATTTAGCTTATATATATACTTAAATAAGCCAAAAATGTTTATAAATTTATAAAAAAATATATAAATCTGTTATGAAAAAATTTAGATTAAAAAATAAGACCTTAGATGAAGCTTCAAGTCCATTTATTGTTGCAGAAATTGGAATAAATTTTAATGGAAGTATAGAGCTAGCAAAAAAAACAATACTTGCTGCTAAAAAAAGTGGTGCTGATTCAGTAAAGTTTCAATATTATAAGACTGAAGATTTTATTTCTAACAAAAAAATAAAAATTAATCATCAGGGTGTCTCCTTAACTCAATATAATCTATTTAAAAAAAATGAAATGAGTCTAAAACAGCTTGTAGAGCTTAAAAATTTTTGTGATAAAATAAAAATTCATTTTCACGCAACCCCTACTAGTGAAACTGGAATTAATGAACTTGTAGAAATAGGTGTTGACATAATAAAAAATGGTTCTGACTTTCTCACAAATACAAAAATGCTTAAATGCTTAAGTAAAAAAAAATTACCGGTAGTCCTTTCTACAGGCATGTCTACTGCTAGAGAAATTCAATATGCATTAAGTTTTTTTAAAAGTTATAATAAAAATAATTTAATTTTATTACACTGTGTATCTAATTACCCTTCAAAAGATAGCGAGGCTAATACTTTAAGAGTCGATTCTTTAAAAAAAAAATTTAAAACATTGGTTGGATATAGTGACCACACAAAAGGAAATGATTCTGCAATTATGGCAAGAACTTATGGTTCGGTTTGGTTTGAAAAACATTTTACTATAAATCGAAATTTGAAAGGACCAGATCACCACTTTTCTTCAAATCCTGGAAGTTTTAAAGAATATTGCTTAAGTATTAAAAATTTATCAGGGATGATTGGTTCTGGGAATATTGATTATTCAAAAAATGAAATACATGCTAGAAAAAACTATGGAATTTCATGTGTTGCAAAAATAGATATACAAACAGGCACTAAATTGACAGCCTCTTATTTGGATTTTAAAAGACCTGGAACTGGCTTTAAACCTTATGAGATAAATAAAATTATTAATAAAAAAACAATAAAAAAAATTAAAAAAGATGAGATAATAACATCAAAGCATTTTTGAAAATGAAAAAAAAAGTTCTTGTATTTGCAGCACATCCAGATGATGAGTTGCTAGGTCTTGGTGGTACCATAATAAAACATATTGCTCAAGGAGATGAAGTTTCTGTTGTTTTATATACTACTGGAGTTACTTCCAGAGGAGTTAAAGATACCGATGATAAGATAAAAAAATTAAGAAAGAATTCCTTAGCTCTATCTAAATTTATAGGATTTAAAAAAATATTTTTCTTAGATTTTGATGATCAAAAACTAGATAATTATCCATTACTTCAAATCATAAAAAAAACAGAATCTATAAAAAAAATAATCAAACCAGATATTATTTATACTCACCACCATTCAGACCTAAATAAAGATCATAGAATTGTTACAGAAAGTGTAATGGTTGCGTTTAGACCCGATAAAAAATATAAAATAATAATGTTTGAGACTCCCTCAAGTACAGAGTATGCCTATAAAAATTTTTTTGAACCTAATTATTATATTGATATTAAAAAAACTTATAAAAAAAAAATAGAAGCACTTTTTAGATATTATAAAATTGAGATGAGAAAAACAAATCATCCAAGGTCAAAAGGCTATTTGCTTGCACTTGCTAAAAAAAGAGGTGGTGAGTGTGGTTTGGAGTATGCTGAAGCTTTTTTTATAGCTAGAGATTATAGTTGATCATTTTTAATTTTTCTAATTACCCTTGGAGGGTTTCCAGACACGATACAATTGTTTTCAATATTTTTTCTAATATGTGTATTAACACCTATTAAAGTATTATCACCAATCTTAACTCCATTATCAATTACGGCTCCTGGAGAAAGCCAACAATTTTTTCCTAATATTGCCCTTCCTAAAATTTTAGCACCTACGGTTATCTGGGAATTATCTCCTAAAAAACTATTATGTCCAATGTGAACAAGATCATCTATTTTTACTCCAGTTTTTATTATTGTATTGTCAATTGTACCCTTTTCAATGGTAACAGAGGATCCAATCCACACATCGTCTTCTATAATAACTTTTCCTGTATGTGGAAAATGAATAAATCTTTTTTCATTTTTTTCAAAACTAAAACCTTCCCCAGCGATACTTGTATTATTTTTTATTCTACAATTATTGCCAATAATGGTATTACTATTAATTACTGTATTGGCCATAATCTTTGTATTTTTACCAATACAAACATTAGAACCAATATGACAATTGGGTCCAATATAAGCTGTAGAGTCAATTATGGTGTCACTTTCAATTATTGCTGAGGAAGAAATTCCCGATTCAAATTCTTCGTATGTAAAAAATTTTGCTATAATATCCTCAAAGTCAAACCTTGGGTTATTTGAGTTTATATATGTTATACCTAGGTTTTTGATCTCTATATCTTTATCAATTATTATTAGTATATTTTTTTTATTATTTAATAAATTTTCATCAAAAAATTTTTTTTCTTTTATTTCAAATGAAGAATTAACTATTTTGGTAAAAAATACTAAAGAATTATCTTTTATATTATTAATTGATGAAAAGGTTTCAATTTCAAAATCTTTCCCATAAAATTTTTTTTTCAAATAACTGGCTATTTCACTTGCTCTAATTGGAAAATTTTTTTTTACAAACATTAGAAGCCAATTGAGTCTTTTAGTCCAGACTCAGTTGTATTTAAAAAATGATTTATATCATCATATGAATGTCTAAAAGAAAGATATGAATGATGGGCTGTTTGGATAAAAATTTTATTTCTTAAAAAATTAGTGAAAAAATTTTTTCTTAAAATTTTATAATTAACTGTTTTATTTTCGTAAAAAGTAAAAAAAGGCATCCATGCTCCTCCTGAATATTCACATATTCCTTCATATTTTTTAATGAATATATTAATGTTTTTTTCTAAATAATCACCTTTAGCTTTGATATCCTCTAAGACATTATTTTTTTCTAAAAATTCTATTGTAGTTTGAGCTGCAACTAAATCTGTGCCATTTTCAAAAAATGTAGAACTTAAAAATGCTTTCTTTTCGTAGCATCCCATAATCTCTTTTTTGCCTGCTAGCACTGAAATAGGATATCCATTTGCTATTGCTTTACCAAAACAGGCTAAGTCTGGTGTTACATTAAATATTTTTTGAGCACCCCCCATACTAACCCTAAATCCAGTTCTTATTTCATCAAATATTAAAACAATACCTTTTGTGGTACAAACATCCCTAACATTTTCTAAAAAGTTTTTTTTAGGAAACTCGACTTTTTCACCCAAAGGATGGCTAATAGGGGTTAAAATAATTGCAGCTACATCAGTACCTCCTTCTTTGATAGCTTTTTCTAGACTATCTAAATTATTATATTCAAATTCTAAAATATCTTCATAATTTTTTTTTGGGATACCTCCTTTTGATTCAACACACCAGTCATGCCAGCCATGGTACCCACATCTTAGGATTTTATTTTTTCCTGTAAATGAACGCGCTGCTCTAATTGCTGCAGTAGTTGCATCAGATCCTGTTTTAAGAAATACAGAGGTTTCACAACATGGAATATATTTTTTTAAAGTTTCTGATAATTCGTTATGAATTGGTTGAGTTAAAGAAAAACATACACCATTATTTTGGATTTGTTCAATAACTGCTTTATCAATTTCACTTTCTCTATAACCCACAACAATAGGACCATATGCACAGAGCATATCAAGAAACTCATTTCCATCAACATCTATAACCTTTGAACCTTTGCCACTTTTAAAAAATATTGGTGTTTCACCTTTTATAAAATTATAAGGCCTTCTAATTCCTAAGACACCTCCCGGATGCATAGTTTTTGCATGTGCATACATTTCCTCGCTTTTTATTAAGCTCAGTTTGTCCATCATTTTTTAAGGTTTCATGTAAAAGTTAATAAATTAATAGTAAATTTATATAATATATAATATGGGAAGAAAATAAAGACTAATTATTAATATGAAAAAAATAATAAATTCAATTAACCATGTATTAAAACAAAAAAATTTTTTAGATAATAGACTCACATTAAAACAAGAAAAATTTTTAGAAGAAAATGGGTATTTAATTATTAAAGATACCAAATCATTTTGGAGAGATATTGGTACTACTCCAAGTCAATTAAACAATATATTAGAAAAACTTATCAAAAAAGAAGGTATTTTTGCTGGATCAGAAGGAAAAGAGAGAATAGTAAAAAAAAATAAAAAATCAATTGAAGAAGGTGCTATTAGGATTTCTAACCTAATAAATAAAAAAGAAATCTTTAGAAAAATTGCTCAAAATCCTAAAATAATAAATTGCTTATTTGCGATATTAAAAGATGAAATTAAATTATCCTGTATGTATGCTAGAGAACCTATTGCAAAAAAGAGACAACAAGAAATTCATATTGATTGGTTTCCAAGAAATAAAGAAAGTGACAAATATGGTGAAGCAATAGCAATTATTTATTTAGATGATAGTAATGAGGCCAATGGTACAACAAAATTAGTTCCAAAGTCTCATAAATTACTCTCATATCCAGCAAAATATATAAATCCAAAAATTAAAAAATATAAAAAAGAAATTAATATAAATGTAAAATCTGGATCAATTCTAATTTGCAATTCTAATATTTGGCATAGAGGGGGTGAAAATAAAAACGGAAAAAGAAGGAGAGCAATATTTATAGATTACAGGAGAAGGGAACTAAAACAGCTATTAAACACAAAGAAATATTTAGATAAAAGGATAATCAAAGAATTAAGTTTAGTAGAAAAATATTTATTTGCTGTAAGAAATATTGATCCTAGGCAGAAAGAAGATTCCTTTGGTCCTGGCGATGAATATAGAAAATGGCTTAAAAGAAACCCACAATTTAAGTATTAATCTTTATTTTTAAAAAATAACTTGTAAGACGCTGCTAGAGTGATTTTTTAAGAAACAAAGTTTGATATTGACCACCCCAAACATGAGATGCTTTAATTTTAAAATCAGATTTCAACTCATTTTCTATGGATAACTTAGTTGTTGGGTTTAAAGCTCCAAACATATTTTTTTGTTCAGCTTTTTGATGTCCCACACTGTTATGAAGATAGATAATTTGTTTTATAGATTTTTTAATAATATTAATATAATTTTTAGATTGTTTGCTTTCCATTTCTTGAAAAGACACAACATTAATAAATAGGTCACTTTTATAATCTTCTAATAATCCTAATTTCCATGCGGGAAGACAACATACCTGGTATTCTTTGAAAATTTTATTTAAATTAGGATTTTTCATATTCTGTAATTCTTTATATCCACAAACCTTAAAACCTAAATTTCTTAAATAATATTCTGAAAAAAAAAACGTGGGAGCAATATCAATTAATACATACTTAACATTTTTTTTTAACTTTAAAAAACAAGAGGCTAATAATCCAATACCACCTCCTAACTCTATTATACTCTCGATCTTATCAAAATCAGTATTTTTTTTTATATAATGCACATGTGCTAATTCTTTTAAAAAATCATTAGTATAAAATTTATTATCTTTATAAAAACCAATTGGATCACCAAATGTAGAGTCTGATATTTTAAGCAAATCACTATCTAAGTTAAAGGTTAAATTATATAAAGTTTCGTCAAGTTCTTTATGTACGTCAAAATAATAATGTCTAGCTTCTGCAGCACGAAATGTGAAATAAGAAAAAAAGGGAAACTTCACACTTAATCTGTTAATTAATGAATTATACTTCTTTATTAAAAAAAAATTATCTATTTTTAAAAACTTTTTATCAAACGGGTGAAAATGTTTTCCAAAAAATCTGCTAAGTTTAATCTCTCCACCTCCAAATGATTGGATATTGCCAGTTCCTGCTCCACCTGGCCATGATCTAAATTTTGTTAAATCATTTTCTTCTATTTGTTTTAAAATATTTTTTTCATAGAAACCCCAATAATTTCCTGCCGTATATAAATCTGATTGCTTTTTACTTTCAAACATTATTTCTTTAATTAGTTTTTTATTTATTTTGTTGATTTCATTCATAAATTTTATTTATTGTATAGTTTTCAAAGTTTATTAAAGTTGCAATATAAAATTTACTCTTAAGGGTTAATAATTTTTTTGATCAACAAACTTTTCTTACCACTTAAATTCATAGTTTTAATTAATTTATTAAAAACTTGTAAATATCTCATACTAGTAATGTATGTAATATTTTTTTTTATATTTTTCTTAAAATCATCTATATCATTATATGCAAAAAATAAAACATGGCGCTTTGCATAAAGAAAATTATGTACTTGATTTTTAGAAGTTTGAAATAAAATAGTTGGTATTTTTAGATAGCAACATTCTAGAAAAGTTGTACTGGGTGATGTAATAACAAATTCGGAGGAGGACAGAACATTTAAAAATGAATTTTTTTTATCTAAAAAATTTAAATCAAGTTCCTGATTAGGTTTTATTTTTTTTAAAACTTCTTTTTTAGGGTGAGAAAAAAATATTTTATACCTACTTTTATGACTTTCAAGCTCTCCTAAGATAATCTTAATTAGTTTTACTGTAGTGGTGGTTAGACTTCCCTTTCCAAAGGAAATTAGGACAGAATCTTTGACTGGTTTCCTGCGTAAATTAATCAATTGTTTTCTAAAAATCAAATATTCAGGACCATTAAAAATATTTTTGAATTTATCTTTATCATAATCTTTTTTTTTAATATTTAGATTATAATTAATTAATATATCTGCTTTAGAAATATTTGGTTTGAGAAAGTCGTCTACTAAAATTATTTTTTCAAATAATCCAGAAATTTTTTCAATTTTTTTATTTAAATTTTTGTAAGTATCAATTAAAATAATTGGAAAATATTTTTTTTTTAACAA
>CEST01018363.1_pt1 | contig 11087 bp, 10 predicted proteins | sample 326921 | NCBI WGS metagenome assembly CEST01 (sample SAMEA2621509, study PRJEB7988) | marine metagenome | biome: marine biome (ENVO:00000447); feature: surface water layer (ENVO:00002042); material: "saline water (ENVO:00002010), including plankton (ENVO:xxxxxxxx)" | depth 5 m
ATGTCCATCTCTCAATCAAGAAATGATTTTTTAGAATTATTAATAGCGCTTTCAAAATTAAAAGAACATTTAATTTTATTTACATATCCAGGGCATGATTTAGATTCTGACTTTATAATTGATAAGATAAAAAAATTTAAAAATTTAAATAAAAATTGCATATTAATCAAAAAAGCTACAAACTTTCATTATGGTAGTTTATTGCATAACTTTGATATTTTAGTGGGAAATTCATCTTCAGGAATAATTGAAGCTCCAAGTGCTAACATAGCAACAATTAATATTGGTGATCGACAAAAAGGAAGAATTTCTGGACCGAGTGTTTATAATGTTAATGGAAATAGTAGAAATATATATAAAATTATAAATAAAGTTCTCAATAATAAAAAAATAATATTTAAAAATCCTTATTATAAAAAAAATATATTAAGCAAAATGTGTGATAAGATATCCTATATCTGTAACCTAAAGTCTTAGAGTTGATCAATTATGAAATACTTCAATAAAAAAGATCTCAAGATATGCACCTTAAATGTTAATTCTACAATAAAAGATGTAATTACAAATTTAAATAAATCAAGCTTACAAATTACTATTATAAACTCTTCAGACGGACACCTGCTAGGTGTAATAACGGATGGTGATATTAGACGTGGTTTGCTTAGAGGACTAGATTTGAATAGTAAAATTAGTTCATTGATTAAAAAAAATCCAATTGTAGTTGAAAAAAACACACCATCAAAAACGGTTGAGTACTTAATGAAAACCAAAACATTGATACATTTACCAGTGGTTGATAGGAATTATATAACAATTGGCCTGTATGCATGGAATGATTATAAATCTAATGAGAAAATTAATAATCCAGTTATCATTATGGCAGGAGGATTTGGTAAAAGATTAAGACCATATACCAACAATTGTCCAAAACCAATGTTAGAGATTGGTGGTAAACCAATGCTAGAACATATTATTAATAACTTAAAATCTCAAGGATTTAGCAAAATATTAATTTCAGTAAATTATCTTTCAGAAAATATAACAAGTTATTTTAAAACAGGAAAAAATTTTGGAGTCTTCATAGAATATATAAAAGAAGAAAAGCCACTAGGTACAATTGGATCATTAGGACTTTTTAAAGATAAATCAAAAAAACCAATAATAATAGTTAATGGAGATACATTGACAAATATTAATTTAAAAGAAATGTTAAATTTTCATTTAAAAAATAAATCTCATGCAACTATGGCTGTAAAAGTCATGATAAGTTCAAATCCTTATGGAGTTGTTAAGTCAAAAGGTCTGATAGTTGATAGTTTTGAAGAAAAACCAGTAGACAAAACTTATATAAATGCAGGAGTTTATATAATATCGAATTCAGTTGTGAATTTAATTAAAAAAAATTCAAAAATTGATGCTCCAAAATTCCTAATGTATTTAAAAAAAAAGAAGAAGAAAGTAATTATATTTCCAGCCCATGAAGACTGGAGTGAAATTGGTACAGTAGAGAACTATCATAACATAATTAAAAAAGATAGATGAATAATTTAATCATAATACCAGCTAGAAAAAATTCAGTAAGATTAAAAAATAAAAATATATTAAAGTTACATAATAAAACATTAATTGAACATACAATCACATTTGCAAAAAAAATTTGTCCAAATACACATATTTTAGTTTCAACTGACTCAAAAAAAATAAGAGAAATATCTTTAAAAAATAATATCTTGTGCCCGTGGTTAAGACCTAATAAGCTATCTACATCAAAAGCATCTACAGATGATGTTGTTTTACATGCATTAAACTGGTATGAAAAAAAAAAATCTTTAGTTGATTTTGTTACTATATTACAACCAACAACACCTTTTAGAGATATAAAAATTTATTTAAATTGCATAAATAAAGCAAAAAAAAATCCTAATAGCACAATAATAACTTTTAAAAAAAAAACTAAAAAGATTTATCGTTTAAAAGAATCTAAAATAGCTTTAGAAAAAATAAATTATTTAGAACCTAATGGTTCAATCTATATAATTTCATCAAAAAAAATTAAGAAAAATTTGAAGATATATTCTGGTGATATAAAAGCAAAAATTGTAGTAAATGAAAAAGAAAATATCGACATTGATTATAAAAAAGATTATATCAGCGCAAGTAAATTTAAAAAATTAAAATAATTAATAAATCATTAATATGTATATATTTGGCTCTAATACACCTAGATCAGGGGGAACTTTAATTTCAAATCTGCTTTCAATGCATCCAGATGTACTAATTACGAAAGATTTATTTCATTTCTTTAGACACATTTATAAAAAATATGATCCACTAAATTCTAAAAATTTAACTCTTTTAGTTCATGAATTGGTCATTAGAATTAAATATAGAAATGATATTGTATTAGACCCTAAAAAAATCTTAGAATTTCTCCCTTATAATAAAGAGGTTTATGATTATTCTGATGTAGTTAAGATGTTTTATAATTATGTTGGTTTTATTAATAATAAAAAAATTATTGGTGAAATTGCAAATTTTGAGTGGTTCAATGTTAAAAATTTTTTAGATTTAGATGAAACCTTCAAAGCATTTCAGGTAATTAGAGATCCAAGAGCTATTGTTGCATCATTTAAAAATATAACATATGAAAAAAACCATAATTACTTAGCAATGATTTTTTATTGGTTGGATGCAGTGCATTATTCTGAAAAATTAAGTGATAATAAAAATTATTTTGTTACACAGTTTGAGGAAATACACCAAAACCCTGAGCTAGTAGGTAAGTCAATTTTTAATTTTTTAAATTTAGATTTTGATAAAAGTATACTAGATAATTCAGAATGGGAAAAACGATTAAAAACTAAATTCAATTATATAAATACATCAGGACATGATAATAAAAAAAAATATGGTTTTGACCCCAAAAGAAGCCATGCATGGAAAAATAAACTTGAAAAATGGGAAGTAGCATTAATAACTTTTTTATTAGAAGATTATTTAAGGAAATATAATTATGAAGTTTTAGATTATAAAAAAGAAGATGTAGAAGATGGAATTAAAGTCTTAAAAAATAATGAATTATTAAAAAAAATGTATGATGATTTTCTAGACAAGGGAGTAGGAACCCATCATCGCGAAAGAGACCCTTCAAATGCTAAAAACTGGGCTGCTAAAGATATAACTAAAAATGTTAAGTTAAAATTTATAGATACTGATGATTATAAATTATACTCTTCAGAAATTAAGAAAGTTAGAGAAAATCATGGCTCTTAAAACAAAAAGAACACATGACAGCTTGTATCTTAAAGAGAACAGATATGAGAATACGAAAGAAATGTTTAAATTTATTTTTAAAAATGCTTTTCCTAAAAAAAATTATCACAAAACTAAAAATGAAAATATTTTAGATATGGGATGTGCTGCTGGAGAATTTATATATTACCTTAAAAAAAAATTAAAAGAACCAAACAGCATAATTGGAGCTGATGTTCGTGTTGATCTTCTAAAAAAAGCAAGTCAAAACATAAGTGGTGTAACTTTTGTGAAAAAAAGTGCAACAAATAAAAAATCATTTGAAAAAAAAAAGTTTGATAAGATATTTATGATAGGTGTGCATCCAATATTCGATTCTTTTGAAAAATGCTTTTCAAATTTGATTGAATGGACAAAGAAAGGTGGTGAAGTATATATATGTGATTTGTTTAATATATATCCAGTTGATGTGATATTAAGATATAAACTGTCAAAAAATTATAATTCTCAAACGTATGAAGCTGGCTGGAACATTTTTTCAAAAGAAAGTGTTTCACAATTTTTAAAAAAAAATAAAAGAGTTAAAAATTTTTCCTTTACGCAATTTTATATGCCTTTTGACCTTGATATTAACAAAAAAGATACAATTCGTAGTTGGACTTTTAAAAATGAACAAAAAAAAAGAATAATGACTAATGGATTAAGTATAATTCAAAATCAAATATTATTAAAAATTAAATTAAAGTAATGCCAATAGGTATAAATACTTCACCACTATCACAACAAAAGTCTAATAGAAAAAGCAGGATTGGTAAGTCAAAAAAATTTAAGGAAATTTAAAGTATTTTAGAAAAAAATTAATCAAGTTGTATGAAAAAAAAATTTATTAGAATAATTCCTAAGCTTGATATTAAGAATGGCCTTTTAATTAAAGGAATAAATCTAGAAGGTTTGAGGGTTTTGGGTGATCCATATGATTTTGCAAAGTTTTATTATGAATGTGGAGCTGATGAAATTTGTTATGTAGACAATGTTGCTACGTTATATGGGACCAATGATTTAAATAAGTTTATTTCCAGAACAGCAAAAGATTTATTTATACCAATGACAGTTGGAGGGGGGATAAGATCAGTAGATGATATTAAAAAAATTTTAAGTTTTGGTGCAGATAAAGTTTGTATTAACTCACAAATAATAAAAACACCTAACTTAATAACTAAAGCAAAAAAAATTTTTGGATCATCAACACTTTGTGCAATTATTGAAACAATTAAGATAGATTCTGATTATTTTATATCGTGTTCAAATGGGAGAGATTTGATAAAAAAAAATCCTATTACTTGGGCTCGTCATTTAGAAGATTTAGGTGTGGGCGAAATTTTTTTGACATCTGTTAACAAAGAAGGTTTAAAATCTGGATTTGATATTAATATTATAGATAAAATTTCTAGCAAAATAAAGATACCAGTAATTGCACATGGTGGAGCTGGAAATTTTGAACATATAAGAAAATTAATTAAAAATACTAATATTGATGGTGTTGCAATCTCAAGTTTGCTGCATTATTCAGCTGCACCGTATTTTATTAAAAACTTTAAGAACATTGGTAATACTCATTTTTTAAAAACATTAAAAAAAGAAACAAAAAAAATTAATGTAATAAAAAATTTAAAAAACTTTTTAAAAAAAAATAAAATTAATGTCAGAATATAAAAAAATTAGAGTTAATATTGTTAATTTAGGATTCAACAATACATTCAGTATTTTTCAAGCCTTTAAATCTTTAGGATGCAAGGTTCAATTAATTGACGAAATTGATAAAAATAAAACTGACTTACTCGTACTTCCTGGTGTGGGTTCATTTGCAAGAGGCATGAAAACTTTAAAGGAAAAAAATTTTAATAACTATATTCAAGATTATACAGCTAACAATAATAATAAAATGCTAGGTATATGTCTAGGTATGCAATTATTTTTTAGTGAGAGTTGTGAATTTGAAAAAACTAATGGGTTAAATCTTATATCAGGTAAGGTTAAAAAAATTTCTAATAAAGCAAATAAGGTTCCACATATTGGATGGAATACAATAAAAAGTAACAAAAATAATAATAATTTTTTTGGAGATAATGACAGGGAGTTTTATTTTGTTCATTCTTATTATTGTGAACCAAAAAATAAAAAATTAATTTTAAGTGAAACTAATTTAGAAAAATTAAATTTTTGCTCATCTGTGATGACAGATAATTTAATCGGTGTCCAATTCCATCCAGAAAAAAGTTCAATAGCTGGTATAAATTTATTAAAAAATATATTAAAATATTTTATATGAAAAAAACATTATACGGCTTACCTAAAAAAGTTATTTTTTGTAAAAAAACTTTGATGTCCAATCAAAGGCCCTCATCAACTCAAGAGTTTTCACATAAATCATTAGAAAAAAAAAATACAATAACCTTTGATAAAAAAGGTATTTCCGAAAGTTGGCATTATGCTCAACAAAAGAAAAAAATTAATTTTGAAAAAAGAGAAAATGAATTATTGAAGCTTTTAGATAAACATCGGGGAAAGCATGGGGAATTTGATTGTGTAGTACCTGGCAGTGGCGGTAAGGACAGTTGTTATGCGTCACATATGTTAAAATATAAATATGGAATGAATCCACTTACGGTAACGTGGCCTCCTATTCTATACACAAATTATGGTTATAAAAATTTTAAGAATTGGATTAGTTCTGGTGATTTTTCAAATATTTCAGCTAGAAGAGATGAAGGAACAATGATTAAGCTTACAAAACTTGCAGTAATGAATCTTATGCACCCATTTCAAACTTTCATGTTAGGTCAAAAAAATTATCCTATTCAAATTGCTTTAAAAAAAAACATACCTTTAGTTTTTTACGGAGAAAACGAGGCTGAACATGGAAACCCTATAGCTGATAATAAATCCTCATTAAGAGATAAGTCTTATTTTGCTTACAAAAATATAGATTCTGTATACTTAGGTGGAACAAGCATTAAGGATCTTCATAACAATTATAATATTAAAAAAAAAGATTTAGATATTTTTATGCCAGCTAAATATGAAGAGATAAATAAAAAAAAAATTGAAGTTCATTATTTGGGGTATTATTTAAATTGGGTTCCACAAGAAACATATTATTATTCAGTAGAAAACTGTGGATTTATTCCAAGGCCATTTAGAACCCAGGGCACTTATTCTAAATACAACAGTATAGATGATAAAATTGATGATTTACATTATTATACTACATTTATTAAATTTGGAATTGGAAGAACTACGTACGACGCAAGTCAAGAAATAAGAAATAACCATCTAAATTATGAAGAAGGTAAAAAATTGATAAAAAAATATGATGGAGAATTTCCAGACATATATTTTAATGAAATTTTATCTTATTTAGGAATTAAGAAAAATGATTTTTTTAAAAGACTAAATAAATTTAGACCTTGGCACTTATGGAAAAAAGAAAAAAATGAGTGGAAATTGAGATATACAGCAAATAAAGATGGCACTGATGACTAAAGAAGTTTATTTTGTTCATGCAGTTGATACAGAAGGTCCTCTCTATGAGTCGCTAGAGGCTAAATTTGATAGAATTAAAAATATATACAACATTGATATTAAAGATAAGTCAGAAGAAAATTTAAAAAAATTAAGAAATAAAGAAATACCGCTAGGAAGTATGGAGAAAGAAATCGCTGAAATGCTCAGTGGCCATTTGACTAACTATAATGATAATTGGGATAAAATAAGTAAGATGCATGAAGTTTTATTTGATGAAAAATTTAGATTAAACAATTCAGATAGCCAAGGTAATCCCTGGGTTTTTAGTTGGCATTGTCTTGATCACGTAGGGTATATAAATAATCCAAGAAAAAGAGATCTTGGTCATCATAAGATTTTTGATTATTATAAAAAATTACTAGATAATCAAAAAGTCTTTGACGATAAAATATTTTGGCACTTTCATCCAATGTCTATGTTTAAAGATGCACATAAATGTGGAACCTCATATGTTAATTCAATAGACCTGCATGAAATACTATGCAGAAAAATAATTGAAAGAAATTTTTTCCCAAGCTGTTTTAGAGCTGGTTTCCAAGCTGAAAGACCAGATAGTAATTTATTTTTAGAACAATGGATCCCTTTTGATATTACAAACATGTCATGTGAAGATAATCAGCACCTTGAAAATACAATAGATTTTAGGAATGGAAGATCTGGAGACTGGCGAAGAGCAACAAAAGATTGGATAGTTTACAATCCAAGTCATGATGATTACCAAGTAAAAGGAAATTGCAGAAGGTTTATTGGTAGGGCTCTAAATGTACTTAATAGAATAGCGAGTATTAATGATTTTGAAATGGAAAAAGCCTTCAAACAAGCAAATAATGGAACTCCAGCATTAGTAGGTTTTGCAAGTCATGACTTCAGGGATTTATCATATGAAGTAAACTATTTGAGAGACATGATAAAAAAAACTTCTAAAAAATATCCAGATGTTAAATATTTTTATATGGATACAAAAACAGCATTTAATAGAATGATATGGAGGAATAATGAAAATATTAACGAAAATATAAAACTAAAAATTGATTTTTTTAATGAGACAGACGATGTACCTAGAATAGTAGTTAAAACTATCAAAGGAAAAACATTTGGTCCACAACCCTTTTTAGCTATAGAAAAAAAAGATGGTAGTTTTGTTCATGATAATTTTGACTTTGATTTAAAAAAACAAATTTGGCACTATGCCTTTCACGATGATACTCTTCCATTAAATGAAGTTAAGAGAATAGGTGTTGCTTCTAATGATATCTATGGAAATACAGACATAGTGAAACTTAATATAAAGTAAACCAGTAATGAAAAAAAAAATTGCTATTATTACTGATATGGGTTTTCAAAAAAAAGAGTACGACAGGTTTTCTGTTGGCGAATTGAGTAAAAAATTTGAGATTTTCATATTTGATTTTACAAAAATTACCAACCCATTACTGTATAAAATTGTAAAAAAAAACAAGGTAAAATTAAAAAAATTCTATGAAGTGAATAATTATAAAGCCTTTGAAAAAGTTTTTTTAAACAATAAATTTTTAACTACGATACCAAATGTCTCTAACTATGAATTAATTTTAAAAATTAATAATTTTCTTAAAAATAATTCATTATCAAGTACATCAATCCAGAATCATATATCGATGGTGGCTAAAAAAAATTTCTTTCAAAAAATTTACAATTTTATTTTTGTGCTATTAGATAAAAAAAGAATTTTAGGAAAAATAAGATACTCATTATTTAAAAATAAGAAATTTTTTTTTTCATCCAATGTATTTGTATGTGGATTAGAAGGCTTGAATAATAGTTCAATTGGAAAAAATACCAAAATTATTAAATCACATAGTAGAGAATATGATATTCATATTAACTCAAAATTTAGTAAAAAATTAATCAATGATAAAGGTAAGTATGCTGTATTTTTAGATCAATATTTACCCTTCCACACAGATGGTATTTTATTTAAAAAATTTAATCCTAAAGTAAGCGAAGTAAAATATTTTCCTGCATTAAATGAATTTTTTTCAGCTTTTGAGAAATATACAAAAACAAAAGTGGTTATAGCAGCTCATCCAAAGTCTAATTATGATAAAATTGGAAAAAATGTTTGGTGTGGTAGAACTTTTTATAAAGATAAAACATATGAATTAATTAAGAATTGTAGTTATGTGCTTGCTCATCAGAGTACTTCTCTTTCATATGCGGTTATTTTAAAAAAACCAATACTTTTTTTAACATCTAATGAATATATGAAATCTTATGACAGTTTTACTGTTCATGGATATGCAAAACATTTTAAACAACCTTTATTTAATATAGATAATTTCATAGAAATTGATTTTAAAAAAAATCTTAAAAAAATAGACCAAAAAATTTATAAGAAATATTTTAATGATTATATTAAATACCCAGGAACTCCCGATATTGTGTCTAATAAAATTTTCATTAATTATTTTAAAAAAATAAGTTAGACAGAGTATTTAAATAAGTTTATTACTATACTTATGATTAGTTATGGAAGACAATTTATTGATAAAGATGATGTAAAAAGTGTTGTTAGTGCATTAAAAAGTAATTATCTGACCCAGGGGCCAATTGTAAAAAAGTTTGAACAACAATTGAATAATTTATTTGGGAGCAAATACTCTTTGGCAACATCAAATGGAACTGCATCTCTATACTTGGCTGGAAAAGTACTCGGATGGAATAAAAAAAGTCATATTGTGGTAAGTACTCTTACATTTGTAGCGGGAGCAAACGTTGCTGAATTATTTGGTGCAACTGTTAAATTTATAGATATTGATCCAACAACATACTGCATTGATACAAAAGCTTTAGAAAACTATCTAAAGACTAGTAAAAAAAAAATCACAACTCTAATAGCAACTGATTTTGCGGGACACGTTTGTGATTGGAAAAAAATAAAAAATTTATCAAAGAAATACCATTTTACATTAATCAATGATAATTGTCATGCTACAGGTGCAGAGTATTTCGGAAGTTATAAATATGCAGCTAAGTATGCTGATATTTGTTGTTCAAGTTTTCATCCAGTAAAACATTTCACAACAGGTGAGGGTGGAGCAATTTTTACCAATAAATCAAATCTTTATAAAAAATTACTTGTCTACAGAGAGCATGGAATTATTAAAAAAAAAAATTGGTGGGATTATGATATCATTAATCCAAGTCTCAACTTTAGAATGAGTGAATTACAAGCTGCTCTAGGCATTAGCCAAGTAAAAAAAATATTTAAATTTTTAAAATATAGAAGAGAGATAGCAAAAATTTATGATTTTGAATTAAGTAATATTAATATGTTAAAAATACCTCAAAAAATAAATTGTAATCATTCTTACCATTTATATCCAATATTAATAGACTTTGAAAAACTAAAAAAAACTAAAAAAAAACTGTTTCAGATTTTTTTGAAAAATGATATTAAATTACAAGTTCATTATAAACCTACTCACTTATTTAGTTATTATAAAAAAAAATATAAAAACAAAAAAATTATTTTGAAAAATTCAGAAAAATATTATCAACAGGAATTATCATTGCCTATTTTTTTTAATTTAAAAAAAGATATTATTTATAAAGTTATTCAAATTATAAAAGATTTTACTTTCCCTACAAGAATTAGATAATATTTATTTAAATTATGAGTACAATTTTAAAAAAAATAAATAAATTTGAATAAAAAAATTCTCATTATTGGTGGTACAGGTTTTCTTGGGTATCACTTAGCTAAAAAATGTCTCTTAAAAAAATGGAAAGTAACAAGTATCTCAACCAACAAACCAAAAAAAATAAGATTTCTGCCAAAAGTAAAGTACCTACTTTTAGATATAACTAAAAAAAAACATATATTAAAAAAAATTAAGTCTGATTATGATTTTGTTGTAAATTTTGGTGGCTATGTAAATCATAGTGAAAAATCAAAAACTTATAAAAGTCATTATATTGGTTGTAAAAATCTAGCTGATATATTTAAGGACAGAAAAATAAAATTATTTATACAGATAGGTAGCTCTGTTGAATATGGTGATGTAAAATCTCCGCAAAAAGAATGTAGCAAAACAGATATAAAAAAACTTAAGTCTACATATGGAAGGGCCAAACTAATGGCTACGAATTATTTATTAAAATTAAACAAGAAACTTAATTTTCCATGTACAATACTCAGACTTTATTTAGTTTATGGTCCCTACCAAGATACAAATAGACTTATCCCACACACATTAAGTGAATGTTTA
>CEST01010793.1_pt1 | contig 11057 bp, 9 predicted proteins | sample 326921 | NCBI WGS metagenome assembly CEST01 (sample SAMEA2621509, study PRJEB7988) | marine metagenome | biome: marine biome (ENVO:00000447); feature: surface water layer (ENVO:00002042); material: "saline water (ENVO:00002010), including plankton (ENVO:xxxxxxxx)" | depth 5 m
ATATTTCATTTTTTGTTTCAGTGGGGAAGCCAATTATATTGTATGCCGTGACGTCAATTTTATATTTTTTATAACAATTTATTACATCTATTGCTTGTTTGTTTTTAAACTTTGGTTTTATTATTATTTCATCTCTAATTCTTTCACTTCCAGACTCAATTCCTAAACCTACTTGAACACACCCCATTTCAGCAAGAGATTTAATTCTATTTTCAGTTGAAGTGTTTACTGTAGCCTCGATTATAAACGGTAAATCGACCTTATCCTTGTATTCTTTAGCCAGATCTTTCAATTTCTCTTCTTTTATTGAATTAAAACTTTCATCTTGATATCTAATAAACTCAAGTCGATGTTCTTTTTTTAATGAAGATATTTCTCTTATTATTTTTTCTATACCTTTCTCGCGCCTGAAGTTTTTTGCCTTATTATAAGTAGTTTCTCTTTGAAATGGGCTTAGACAAAAGGTGCACCTGTACCAACAGCCTCTACTTAATTCAAAATCTAGCATTCTGACTATATTGCCATTAAATGGTCTATTAAAACTCCTGTCATCAAAAATATCCATTTTTACATCTGGTATTTGGTCTAGTGGATCTATTAGAGGTCTTAATTTATTTGAAATTAATTTACCATTTTCTAGATAATTTAAGTTTTCTATTGAATTTAAAGATCTTTTTTGATCTAAATTTTTAGCGATGTCTGCATATACTAGTTCTGGCTCACCTTTTAAAACATAGTCAATTTTTGAGTTTTGTTCTAAAACTTGTTTAGGATCAGATGATGGTATGGTTCCGCCAACAACTACTTTACTTTCCTTATTTATTATTACATTGTTAATTAATTGAACTCCATTGTGGTATGAATAATACTCACCTTCTGCATGAAGGTGGCTGCCCCAGAATGAAAAAGTTATTAAATCAGGTTTAAATTCATTAATTTTTTCCTGTAATAAAAAAAATATATCACCTTTTTTTTTATATTTTATAAAAGTTTCATTATCCCATTCCTTGAAAAATTTTTTATTTTTAAGTTCTTCGTCATGATTAGGTCTTGACTCAAGAAGTATCGAATTATCTAGAAAAGTTGTATCAAAAAGTTCACAATTGTGGCCCTCTTTTTTTAAAGTACTATAACTTAATGCCAATGGTATAGATTGCCTCCCAAATGAAGATTCTGCATATGGATGTATAAATAAAATTTTAGCCATTAAATTTTTAAAAGTTTTTCTACAGATAAAATTATTCTAATATACTCATCTATAATTTTTTCATGCTCTTTTTTATAGAATGAAGGAAAACTAATATGATTTTTATGAAACCACTCAGAATTTTTCAAGTTATTTGAATTATATTTAAAAGAATAATTTTTGAAAAAATTTTTAATATTTCCATTTTTGAATGTTTTTGTTAAATGCAAAGGTGGTGTCACTGTTCTTCTTGCGTCAACTTTCTTTGACTTTAAAATTAAAATGAATTTTTTTACATCTAAATATTTGTTTTTTTTCATCAGAACTTTATAGCCATAGAACCCACCCCTAGTAAAAAACAATTTGTTTTTGGGTGCAATTAATAATTTTGAACTTTTTAGTTTTTTGGAAAAGTAGTCAAAAACTCTTTTCCTCTCCAAGTTTAATTGGTTTATCTTTTTTAATTTAATTATAGCAATTTTTGCAGCTAAGAAATGAATTCTGTACTTTGTACCAAGTCCTGTTTCGATAAAATTTTTAAAATTAGGTAGTTTAATACTTTTATACAAGCGTGGTCCAAAGTCAGATAGCAAAATAGCTTTTTGATAATATTTATAATTGTTTGTAACCAGAATACCACCTTCACCTGCCGCCAATAACTTATTGTTATCAAAACTAAAACAACCAAAATCACCAAAAGTTCCGACGAGTTTGTTTTTATACTTTGCGCCAGGGGCATGCGCGCAATCTTCTATCAATTTTAGTTTATATTTTTTGGTAATTTTACAAATTTTTTCCATATTACATGGCTGTCCCCACCAATGTGTTACAGTAATAGCTTTAGTTTTTTTTGTAATCAGTTTTTCAATTTCATTTACGTCTATATTTGCATCCTCTCTATCTACATCACACAGTATTGGTTTGGCTCCAATTAAAAAGAGTGGAATTGCTGTTGCTGGAAATGTGTAGTTAGAAATAATAACTTCATCATCTTTTTTTATACCTAAAGACAAATAAGCTATATGAAGCGCAGCAGTACATGAAGACAAAGCCAAAGAATACTTACTTTTATTAAATTTACAAAAATCTTTTTCTAAATTTTCAATAGAATCAGGTAATCCATTTTTTCCATTTTTATAATCTAAATAATAACTTTTTAATTTATTGGCTATATTTTTTTCTTGTATCGGCCAACTGTAATTAATTGACTGAAATTTAGCAGGTATAATATTTTTAAACATATTGTTAAAAGACTATATATAAATTTTTTTTAGGTTAATTTATGTTTTGCAGATGTTTTGAGCGATTTTTTATCCATAAATATAGTAAGTATTTTTTTTATCAACCCTTTTATACTAAAGCTAGCTAAATTCCAGAATTTATTAAGATTCTTCTTTCTCAAATTTTTAACTGCTTCTATAGATATCTTTAAAATGAAGATATTCTAAAAATGTCTATGGTGGGAATACTCACTTATAAAAGTAAAACTTAAAGAAAATTTTATCAATTATAATATTTCAGTGTTTTGGTAATTTGTAATTATTGTTTAATTAATGATTTAAATCATTAAATATTTTATTCGTCATATAAATATTTTTTTTATTTTTTAACTTCTTTAGAATATTTCTACTAATTACCAAACTTGCATTTTTTATTAGTTTGGGTTTTAGAAAAAGTTTTTTATTTTTTTTTTTAAGAATTATATTGATACTTTTTATAATAATATTCTTTTTTGCAGACAAATTAGATACTTTTATAAATTGAAATCTTCCTTTTTGCCTATTCCCAATGTTTAAAACTGGTATATTTAGAAAAGGAACTTCTAAAATTCCACTAGAAGAATTTCCCATAAATATTTCAGAATTTTTTGCAACCGAAAGAAATAACTTTTGGCCTAATGATTTAAAAAAATACGCATTTTTATGCTTTATAATAAATTTTTTTATCATTCTTAAAATATCTGCATTTCCTGGGTCAATATTTGGTGAGGTAAAAATTATATTAAATTTTTGATATAATCTTAAGGAATCTAAGACTTGTTTAAATTGAAAAATGTTTTCAATTTTTGATAGCGTTGTTACTGAGTGATATGAAAGTAGTATAGTTTTTCTATCAAAATTAATTTTTAAACTATTCTCAATTTCCTCTTTATTGAATAGCTTTAACTTACTTATATTTTCGTAACCAAGTAACCCACAATTAAACACATCAGTCTTACTCTCTCCTAATTGCAATACTCTTTTTTTATGCTCTATGTTAGAAACAAAATGTAGATTTGAAATTTTAGTTATAGCATGCCTGATTGTATCATCCTTAGCACCAGCTGTTATTTCACCTCCATGAATATGTGCAATAGGTATATTTGAAAAAAAACACATTGAAGCAAAAGCTAGCACTTCATATCTATCTCCTAAAATTACTGAAATATCAATTTTTTTTTTTAATGTTGAAAAATATTTTGCATATAAGACCTGCGCATTACTAAAAATAAGTGAAATATTTTTTTCAGTAACATTATCACATTTAATATCTATTTTTTTTATATTCTTAATATGTTTTTTTTTTATATAATCTAGCGTTAAGCCATGTTTTATTGAAAGATGCGACCCTGATACAAGTAACGTTAGGTTTATAGTATTATTTTTTTCAAATTTTTCGATAAGGGGTAGTAAAAGATCAAAATCTGCTCTTCCACTCGTAAAAATTAAAATATTAAATTTTTTCATCTTCCTTATAATTTTTTTTAGCCTTTGAACCTAAAGTTTTATGCCAAAAAATAGGATTTAAACCGTCTCCCGGTCTTTTTGTGGTTAAATTAAATTTTGTAAAAATATCCCCTTTTTTAATGTTCTTGGATGCAACGATTGATTTTCTTGCAAATTTTTTTAATATTTTTTCTCCAGCAGTAATCACCTTAGCATTTTTACCAAGTAACTCCTCAGTTATTCTAATTTTACTTACAAATATTCCAAACTCATCCACATCTAGACTAATTGCATGGTCAGGACCTTTCATTTTTTTACTAAGTGTGAAGTGTTTTTCAATAAATTCTGCACCTAAAACTACAGCTGCCATTGATGCTTCATAGCCTATACTATGATCAGAAAAACCTACAGATTGTGAAATTTTTTTAATACTCTTAATAAATTTCAGATTTAAGTCTTTAATTTTAGTTGGATAATCTGACACACAATGCATAATAGTAATATTCGATGGTTTGGTTCCACTTTTTTCTAATACCTTTTTTGCATTTTTTATTTCATTCAATGAAGACATCCCAGTAGATAATAAAACTTTTTTGTTAAGCCCACCTAAAATTTCAAGATAAGGAATGTTGTTTATTTCCCCAGAGGGTATCTTAAAAAAATCAATATTAGTTTTTTTATTTAAAAAAAGAATACTGGGTATATCAAACGCAGAACTTAGAAACTTAATCTTTTTTTTTTTGCAATAATTGGCTAAATCAATAAATTGACTGCTTGATAGACTTAGATTAGATAACATTTTTTTTTGATTATTAGTATTTGGTAAAAATTTTTTTTGATAAGGTGCTATTTCGCTATTATTAGTCACAATCAAATTAGGATCAAAAGTTTGAAACTTTATATAATCAGCACCACAGAGTTTTGCTTTATCAATAAGCTTTTTTGCATAAACAATGTTTCCATTATGATTTACTCCAGCTTCTGCAATTATTTTTACTTTTTTAAAAAACATATTTTTTTTAATTTTAATTCTATTTTAGATTTCTTAGATAAATTAAGTTTTTTTAAATGAATTGCCAACGTTTTCATTATTTCTTACCAAGGACAATAGAAATTTTTTTACATATTCTTGACAAGTCTTTTAACTTCAGAAAATAACTACTTGGTAAACAAAGGGTATTTTTATAAACTTTATTTGCTAGACTAATTTTATAACTCTCGTATTTTTTTAGGTGATCTTGCATGTGGCAAGGGTACCAGACCGGTCTTACATCTATTCCTATTTTAATTAATACATTTATATTTTCTTTAAAATTTTTGTAATTTATTTTTTTAATCTTAATCACATTTAGCCAAAAATTTTGATTTTGATTGTTTTCTACTTGAATCATTTCAATATTTTTTGCTTTTGTAAAAAAATTTTTATAATAAAAATTAATTTTTTTTTTCTTTTTTAAAATATTTTCAATATTTTCTAATTGAGCCAAACCTATTGCAGCACTAGTATTTGGCATTCCGTAATTGTACCCTAAAAATTTGTGCTTAAATAATAAATTATTTGTTTTTCCCTGGCTTATTAATCTCTTAATTTTTTTTTTTTCTTTAATGTTTTTGTATAAAATTGCGCCACCTGCACCTGCTGTTATTATTTTATTAACGTTAAAAGATAAGGTTCCATAATCTGCAATTGTGCCAGAGTGACTCTTATTAGAATAGAAAGAACCTAATGACTCTGCTGCGTCTTCTATTAATTTAATATTTTTTAATTTACATACTTTTTTTAGCTCTTTGATATTAGCTAAATTGCCAAAAACATGGGTCACCATGATGGCAGATATTTTTTTTTTTGTTTTAATATTAAAGGTATTTTTTTTTATTGAATACGTATTATTTTTTAAAAAAATTAATAATTTTTCTATATCAATACATAAACTATCATCGCAATCCATAAATATAGGGCTTGCTCCACAATATAAAACAACATTGACAGTTGCGATAAATGTAATTGTAGGAACTATAACCTCATCATCTTTTCTGACTCCCGCTAAAATCAAGCTTATATGAAGTGCTGATGTTCCACTGTTACAGCATATTACATTGCTACCAGTAAATTTTTCTAATTCTTTTTCAAAACTATTAACAAAATTTCCTGAAGGTGAAAGCCAACCAGTATCTATACATTTTCCAATATTTATTTTTTCATTACCTTTTAATAAAGGTTCATGTAAAGAAAATTTCTTCATAGACTTTTAATATTATAATTTCCAGATTTGAAAAGTTTTTTTATTTTTTTTTGTTTTTTTAAGTATTTAATCATCTCAATAATTCCCGCTTCCACAGTAACAAATTTTTTAATTCCAATTTTTTTTCTAATCTTGTCAAAATTAACTATGTAATTTCTAGGGTCATTTTTTGTTTCTACAATTTCGTACTTAAAAGAAGGAATGTGTTTTTTAATTAATTTTGCAATTTCAATTTTTTGATAATTATTTTTATAATCTCCAACATTAAAAATTTGATAATTTATAATTTTTTTATCTGTATCAATACATTTTTGCATAACATTAGCAAAATCCTTCAAATGACAGTATGGTCTCCATGTTTCATGATCATAAATTTGTAATTTTTTTTTGCAAACGGCATACAATACAAATTCATTTATTGTCAGATCAAATCTAGGTCTAGCTGAAACTCCAAATGCAGTAGAAAATCTTAGTATAGTTGGCGTAAATTTAGATTTATTTCTTAGACTAAGTATATATTTTTCAATTTTTACCTTCTGTTTTGCATAAAGTGACTTTGGATTTAGAGGGGTATTCTCATTTGCTATTTTATTTTTTAAAAATCCATAATTAGAACATGTGGAAACAAATATTAATTTAACTTTCAAATTCTTGTAAAAATTAATAATTTTTTTTATAGCAATATAATTTACTTGATATGAGAGTTCAGGGTATTTTTTAGTTATTGGGTCCCCTACTAGTCCGGCTAGAATAATTACACTGGATACATCTTGCGGTATATTTTTATAAAATAAATCATCGGTAATATTAAAATTTAATATTTCAACCTTTTTTGAATTTTTTATAAATATATTTTTTTGATAAATAAAATTATCCACACAATAAACAAAATTATTTTTTTTAATCAAATGAGATATTAGTTCCGTTCCAACATACCCCCCTCCACCTATAACTAAAATTTTATTCATTATTTGAAATACTTTCCTGAAGATAATATAGAATTTTTTTTAAGCAAAGTATTTTGCTTCAATACTGTACCACTTCCAATAAATGAATTTTCTTTTATAATGCATCCTCCTAAAATTATTGCTCCTGGTGCGATATGAACATTATCCTCAATAACCACATCATGTTCTATAATTGCTCCTGTGTTTATAATGCAGTTTTTACCTATATTTGAGTTGCCGTTTATAAAAGCTTTATGCATTATTATTGTTCCTTCATTGACTGTACTGCTATTAGATATATATGAAGATTTTGATTTTATAATTGGAAAACTGCACCCTTTATTTTTATAAAACTCATAGATTTTTTTTCTTTGTTTTCCACTTTTTAATTGCCCCACACATATAAGAATATTTTTTTTATTTAACTTATAATTTGAAATAAAATTTGACTCAGAAATAGTACTAAATTTTGCTTTATTTTCTGATGTTTTTTCTACTAAAAAAGATATTTTATATTTTTTTTCAGACTCAATTACTTCCACGCAAGATCTTGCATGCCCCCCCGATCCTATTAATATAATTTTTTTCATACGATTTTTGTAATTTTTATTTTTGGGAAGATTTGCAAAACATCAATTTTTATCTTCATTTTTTTTATATCATCAATTATTTGTTTGGAATAGTAAGAAGTAATAATTATTAATTTTTTTTGTTTAATTGTTCTAATTATAATTGGATTAATTTTTATTTTTTGTTGGTAAAAAAATAAGCCATGCTTTGAGGTATCTTTATCCATCAAAAATGAGTCAAAATTTATTGGTAACTTATAGAGATGCATTGCTGCAACTGCAAATCCACCAGCCCCCCAAAAAGCAAGATCATTTTTTTTATATCTTGTAATAATTTTAGCAATTTTTGATTTATTATTTTCAATTTTAATTTTAAAATCATTAAAGACTATTTCATCTTTTTTATTTTTTTTACTGATAACTAGTTTATTTGATTTAGAATTAATTTTTTTAAAGAAAATTATTATATTTTCAGGGGATTCTAAAGATTTTATTATTTTTAAGTTAAACCTATTAGCGACATTCTCAAATGTTTTGATACTAAAATAATGAATGTGTTGAAGAGAAAATACTTCTAACAATCCCTGTTTAACATAAAACTCTATATTTGGAACTTCAATTGCAAGGACAGAATTCTCATGCATAACATACATCATGTCTCTTATTATTTTTTCTAAATCTGGAATATGCTCAAGAGTATGTCTGCTTATAATTAAATCAAACTTCTTATTTATGAAAAGTTTTTTGTCAAAAAAATCATTTATAATATTAATATTAAACTTTTTACCTATCAGGGCTCCCTTACTAGGTTCGCAACCGGTAACTTCATAACCTTTTTTCTGAAGCTGTTTTAAAATATATCCGTCATAACAACCTATCTCGAGAACATTTTTGAAATTAAATTTTTTAAGGAAAATTAATAATTTTTTTAAAAAAAACACATCCCTTGTTGGATTAAAATTATATTTTAATGGTGAGGGATATGTATAAAATTTTTCATAAATATCATTTAAAATTTTATTATTAGGAATTTTTTTTAATTGTAGATAGTTACAATGTGAACAAAATTGCAAATCCAAGTTGTCAGATAACTTCTTAGTGACTTTTTTTTTTATAATATAATTTTCAAATTTTCTATAATTTACTGGAAAATTAGCAAAAGGAAATTTTCCAAAATTAATAAAGTTTTTAAGATTTTTATCTTTTTTACATACATTACATTTATTCATTAAATTTTATATGATCTCCATCGGTCTGTTATATAATTTAGATTACAAATCTAAATCATTTTTATTATTTAAAAAAATTTATTTTTTAATTCCATATTTAACTATAAATCTCTGGCTGACTTTAAAGTCATTTTGAAAATTTTCCTATCCTTTAAATTACTTACTTGCATTTGCTTATTTAATTCGTAAAAGCTTTTTTCATAAGCAATTAATAACTGATCTGTGACTTTTTTATTATGAGAATAAGAAAATATATTAAATCCTAAATTTAATACTTTATTTTTAGCTAATAGCTGTATTAAAAAGTTTCTAATTAAATCTGTCGCTATTTGCTCGTCCCCTTTTATTATCAAAATATTTTTTACTGAAAATCCAATAATATCAATATATTTTTCAAGGTGATATTTATTGATTAAATTTCTAAGATTTTTAAGAAAATAATTTCCCATATTATTTATCTTGGTCAATCCATTATTTTTTTTTAAAAAATTAATAGTACTAATAGAGGCAGCCATAGCAATTGGGTCGCTACCAAAAGTTAAAGAATAAAATATTTCATTGGATTTTTTCATGATTTCTTTTTTACCTACAAGAGCAGATATTGGAAATCCATTTCCCATTGCTTTTGAAAAACATGAAAGGTCAGGTATAACTTTTATTTTTTTTTGGTATCCACCTAAATCCCATCTAAATCCTGTCACTACCTCATCAAATATTAATATTATATTATTTTTGGTAGCTACTTTTCTTACATAATTTAAGAAGCCTTGACATTTTGAGTATTTTTTACAACTTCTACAGATACTTCCACATTTTGGTAATTCTTTTGAAATTGGTTCCATAATTATGCAAGCTATCTTTTTATGATAAGTATTAATAAGATCATCTAAAGATTTTGGATTATTATAATTAAATCGATGTGAATATTTTCCAATATCAGCAGGAATACCGGAGTTCATTGAAGTCTTGGATATATACCAGTCCTGCCAACCATGGTAACCACAAAATAAAATGTTATCTTTTCCGGAGTAATGTCTTGCTAACCTTACGGCTGCTGTTGTTGCGTCATTTCCATGCTTACCGAATCTAACCATTTCAGCAGATGGGATATTATTAACTAATAATTCAGATAAATCTCCTTCTAATCTTGTGGTTAAACTTAAGGTTGATCCTTTTTTTATTTGTTTTATTACCGATGCATTTACTTCTTTATTTGCATGACCTAATATAACAGCACCTAGTGACATTATTGTATCGATGTATCTATTACCATCATAGTCATAAGCATAAGCTCCCGAACCTTTTTCCGTTGCAAAAGGTAAGTGTTGATAGGCGCTATCTTCTAAATTTTTACTAAAAGTTGAAGCTCCGGCTACAAATTTTCTATTTTTCTTTAATATTTTATTTGTTTTTACTAGCTTCATAATTTGATTACGGCTCTACCTAGAATTTTATTATCTTTAAATTTTTTTATTACGTTATTTATATTTTTTAGTTCATGCTCTTCTGTAATAATATTTTTTATGTTGATGGTATTATTATTAATTTTACTCTTTAATTTAGGAAAATCTTTTTTTGAGTCACACCAACCACCACGCATTCCAACTATAGTTTGATTATTCATTAACAAGTTTTTAGCACTAAATGAAATATCATCATAAGAAAAACCTATTATAGCTAATGTACCACCTACTGAATATCCAGGATTCCCTTTTTTAAGAATTTTAAAACAACTTTCTTGTAAGGATTTGTTTCCTGTAAAATCAAAGATATAATCAAGCCCTTCATTTTTAGTTATACGCATCACTTTTTCTTCTAGATTCTCTTTTGTATTGTTAATCAAGTGTGTACAACCCATTTTCTTTGCAAAAAGTAATTTTTTTGTATTTTTGTCTAATACTATATTGTTTTTGGCTTTAAGGTTTTTCAATGCATTGATGGCTAACGAACCCAATCCACCAGCACCTAAAACTAGAGAATTGAAATTTTTTTTATTCACTATTTTTTCAACTGCAAGATAGGCACTAATGACAGCACAGCCCATAATAGAATGCATTTTTGAATTTTCATTTTTATTAAGTTTAGAAACAAACTGTGAATTAATTTTTGAATAAGTGGACCAATTATAAATCAATGATTTATAATTAACATTTTTATAATTGAAGCTTGTCCATTTTA
>CEST01014117.1_pt1 | contig 11043 bp, 12 predicted proteins | sample 326921 | NCBI WGS metagenome assembly CEST01 (sample SAMEA2621509, study PRJEB7988) | marine metagenome | biome: marine biome (ENVO:00000447); feature: surface water layer (ENVO:00002042); material: "saline water (ENVO:00002010), including plankton (ENVO:xxxxxxxx)" | depth 5 m
AAACCTTGGTGTTTCTGGAGGCCTAGTAGGGTCTAATGGTTTCGTTTCAGACGGCATGTTCTCCTTGGCAGCGGACTATGATTTAGGGAATGACTTTGGCATTTATGTAGAATACTTTTCTGAGTGGTTTTGGGCAGGTAGCCAATTCTACAACACGACATACTTTGACGGAGGCTTCACGAAGTTGTTGTCAAACGACCTTCAACTAGATGTTTATGCAGGCTTCAACCTAAGCGCATACACGAGTGCAAGCCTTCCTACCACAGGGATATTTATAGGCACAGGGATAAGCTACCGCTTACCGCTTGCTAGATACCTGAAATAAAATGAATCCATCGTTATCCATCGCCCTAACAGCGTCGTTTATCTCGCTATCGTGCGCTCTTCTCGGCACTTTTTTGGTCTTGCGCAAAATGACCATGATAGGTGATGCCATTTCTCACGCGGTGTTGCCAGGAATTGCAGTTGCATATTGGCTGAGCCAAAGCAGGTCAAGTATATGGATGTTCTTAGGCGCTGCTACTGTGGGTGTTTTCGCAACGATATTGATAGAACTCTTACGAAAGCGGTTAAAAGTGCAAAGCGACGCGAGTATTGGCATGACCTTTACTACATTGTTCGCCATAGGAGTGGTGATGATTACTTTTTGGAGCGATAGCGTAGACCTAGACCAGGAATGTGTGCTCTATGGCGAGATCGCTTATGTGCCCTTCGATGTGTGGATGTTTCACGGACAAAATATGGGACCAAAGGCCCTCTGGGCCTCAGGAATACTTCTCTGTAGTATAGTGGTATATCTGTTATTTGGGTATAAAGGATTGAAAATGACAAGCTTTAATGAAGACTACGCAGCCGTTTTAGGCATTGGAGTGGGTGCGTGGAACCTCAGTCTTATGTCTATGGTAAGCCTTACAACAGTGGTAAGCTTTGAGAGTGTAGGAGCTATATTAGTGGTTGCCTTGATTGTTGCTCCTGCGGCAACAGCCTATTTACTGGTTGAGAAGCTGGGTTCAATGCTTTTGCTTTCAGCGGCCTTCGCTTTAATAGGTTCTTTAGGAGGATACACCCTGAGCAAGGTCCTCGAAACGAGTATTGCAGGAACTATAGCCTCCACTTTAGGAGCATTATTTCTGCTGGTGCTTCTAGGTAAAACAGTAGTTTCAAAACAAATAAATACATATGGCCTGGAAGGTGAAAAAGTTTGACACGTTAACAGCAACGGAGTTTTATGCGATGATGCGCTTGCGAAGCGAAGTATTTGTTGTGGAGCAAGAATGTGTCTATTTAGACGCTGACGGCTATGACGACCGTTGCCTACACTTGTGGAAAGAAGTCCACGGAGCCACAGTAGCCTATACCCGTATTTTGCCAGCAGGTGTTTACTACAAGGAGGCCTCTATAGGCCGGGTAGTCGTTGCGCAAAGCGAAAGAGGCAGTGATCTTGGGAAGGAACTCATGCGCAGATCGGAGGAGGTCCTCTACAACGCGGGATGCCGTGGACCAGTAAAAATCATGGCCCAGTCTTACCTTTTAAAATGGTACGGATCCCAAGGCTATGTTGCTGAAGGGGAAGAGTTTTTAGAAGATGGAATCCCCCATAAAACCATGGTTAAAAGAGTTCTTTAACAAGACCTAACAGGTATAAAAACCTCGTTTTAATATGTTAGTTTGAAAGCCTCACGCCCCGTGCTTGGGGCTTTTTTTATCCTTAAATTCGTAGATATGAATACAGCTAAAAACGACGGAGCGATTTCGCTTAAAGAAGGCATGCTAGAGGTAGAGGGTTGGAAGCCGGAGTTCTACCAAAGCCAATTCTACGATTTCCTAGACCAGCAACCCTATATCGTGGGCACCCTTATGGATGCGGACGAAGGAATGGATGAGGATGCACATAGCTGGATGCTAAAAGCAGCACTTATTCTCAAGTGGTCATTTCAAAAAATGGGTTGGCGCACCACGATGCTTGGAGAGGAGAAATGGATTGCTGTATTAGAACAGAAGACAGAGGTTTATGAAACCCATCAGCAGGACAACGGCTTGGACACTGCCGCACTCATTAAATTGAGCAGCTCGCCAAACACGTTGAGTGAATTGTATCTTTATGTTACAGAAAACAACACCGCAGATATAGAAGCGGCAGGGAATCTATTATTTTTATTGGACTGCGCTATTGAAGCGATGGAAATGGCCGTGCTTCAGGACAAAACAAACACAGATGCTTAATGGATAAGGCAATTGAGATTGTAAATCACATGATGGCTCAGGACGCGTTTAGCAAATGGCTAGGTATTGAGGTCGTTCATGCGGAGGTAGGAAGTGCCGTACTATCCATGACGGTGAGAGAAGAAATGACGAACGGTTTCAAAATTGCGCATGGGGGAATATCCTATGCATTAGCAGACTCGGCACTGGCTTTTGCCTCTAACGGGGGAGGAACTCAAAGCCTGAGCGTTGAGACGAGTATCAACCACCTTTCTCCCGTTCAGACGGGCGAGACACTTATTGCAACAGCAGTACAAATTAACGAGACCCGTAAAACAGGGCTGTACCAAATAGACATTACCAATTCTGATGGAAAATGCGTGGCCTATTTTAAGGGTACCGTGTACCGCACAGAAAAACCATGGAAACTATGAAAGAAACCTTCATTGTAGACGGAGTAAGAACCCCAATTGGCAAATTTAAGGGCACGCTTTCTGTTGTCCGCACGGATGATTTAGCGGCAATGACTATCGCTAAACTATTAGAAAAACATCCAAACCTTGATCCTTCTTTAGTGGACGATGTGATTTTAGGGTGTGCCAACCAAGCAGGAGAAGACAATAGAAATGTAGCACGTATGGCATTATTGCTTGCAGGCATGCCATGGAGTGTACCGGGAGAAACCGTGAACCGCCTGTGTGCCTCAGGAATGAGCGCTGCTATTCACGCGCACCGAGCTATTCAAGCAGGTGATGGAGACCTGTTTATCGCTGGTGGCGTTGAAAACATGAGCAGAGGTCCCTATGTGGTCAGCAAGTCAGCTACTGCCTACGGAACAGACAGCAAGATGTACGACAGTTCTTTCGGGTGGCGTTTTACCAATCCAAAAATGAAAGCACTCTATGGCACACATGCCATGGGAGAGACCGCAGAAAACTTAGTCGAGAAGTATGGTATCAGCCGTGAAGACCAGGATACATTCTCTTACTGGTCTCAGCAAAAGGCGGCGCGTGCTCAAGAACGTGGCAGGTTTAGGCTGGAGAAATTCGCGGTAGAGATTCCCCAACGTAAGGCAGACCCTCTTGTTTTTGTAGTGGATGAATTCATGAAACCAGCGACCACGATGGAGGGGCTAGGTGGACTGCGAGCAGCATTCAAGAAAGAAGGTTCTGTGACCGCTGGAAACAGTTCTGGTTTGAACGATGGTGCCGTTGCTCTTTTGATGGCAAGCAGTGAGGCTGTAGAGAAGCACAATCTCAAGCCCTTGGCAAGAATAGTGAGTTCTGCAGTTGCTGGTGTGGAGCCAAGTATCATGGGTATTGGCCCTGTAGAGGCCACTAAAAAAGCCCTTATAAAAGCAGGGTTGACGCTAGACGACATGGATGTAATAGAAATGAACGAGGCGTTCGCTGCGCAGGTCCTGGCCTGTACTCGAGCCTTAGGCTTAAAGGATGACGATCCACGCATTAACCCGAATGGTGGTGCGATCGCGTTGGGTCACCCGCTTGGGGTCACTGGTGGTCGAATTCTACTCTCTGCGGCATTAGAGCTACAAGAACACGGTAAGCGATACGCTTTAGTTAGCATGTGTATTGGCGTGGGCCAGGGCTATGCTACAATTATTGAACGCGTTTAAATAGTTAAGAGATATGGCCATTTATCAGTTTCTGAACTTTGTCCCTGTGGTACATGAGACCGCGTTTGTCCATCCTCAAGCGAACGTGACCGGAGACGTGGTCATAGGCGCACATTGTTATGTAGGGCCAGGGGCTGTTTTGAGAGGAGATTGGGGAAGAATTATCTTAGAAGAGGGTGTTAATGTGCAAGAGAATTGCGTAGTACACATGTTCCCGGGAACAGAGACCAGACTAAAGAAAATGTCGCATGTAGGTCATGGCGCCATTATTCACGGAGGAACCTTGGGTGAGAATGTACTTATAGGAATGAATGCGGTAGTCATGGACCACTGTGAGGTGGGTGCAGGATCTATTGTCGGAGCGCTAGCCTTTGTTCCGCAGAACAGCGTGATTCCCGAGCGAAGTATTTTTGTGGGCAACCCCGGAAAGGTAGTAAAGCAGGTAAGCGATGAAATGCTGGCGTGGAAAACTGAGGGTACAGCGCTCTATATGGAATTGGCCCGTGAATGTAACGAGACATTAAAGGAAGTGCCGCCGCTACGGGAGTTAGAGGCTGATCGACCTGTACATAAAGGAACCTATCAAACACATAAATGATGAATACGGTTAAAAACTATATCCTGGGAAACTGGGAAGCAGGATCAGGAACAGAGTATACCGCACGTCATGCCATTACAGGTGCAGATATTGCTACGGTCAGTTCAAAAGGTCTAGACTATAAAGCTATTTTAGAGTACGGCAGATCAGTTGGCGGCCCTGCGTTACGCAAGATGACTTTTCAAGAGCGCGGTAGAATGCTTAAAGTATTAGCATTACACTTAACGGCGGTCAAGCGTCAGTTTTACGACATAAGCTGGGCAACCGGTGCCACGAAGGTGGACAGCTGGATAGACATCGAAGGAGGAATAGGAAACCTGTTTGCGAACGCCTCCCTGCGCCGTCAGTTTCCGGACCTGCCTTATTATGTAGAAGGAGAGGTCGCCCGGTTATCTAAAGAAGGTACGTTTATAGGTCACCACATTATGGTGCCTAGACAAGGAGTCGCTATACACATCAACGCTTTTAATTTTCCTATTTGGGGAATGCTAGAAAAGATTGCGGTTAACCTTATGGCTGGAGTTCCGGCCATCGTAAAACCATCAGAATATACCTCTTACCTCACAGAGTCTATGGTTAAGGCCATAATTGATAGTAAGATTTTACCCGAAGGAGCTTTGCAACTTGTGAGCGGAAAGGGACATGGTATTATTGAGCATGTAGACCTCCAAGACGTCATCACTTTTACGGGTTCTGCAGCGACGGGACAAATGTTGCGCGGATTGCCTCACCTGAACGAGCGCAGTGTGCCGTTTAATTTAGAAGCGGACAGCTTGAACGCTTCTGTGCTAGGACCAGATGTTAATTTAGAGGACCCTGAATTTGCACTTTTTGTAAGAGAATTGGCAAATGAAATGACGACAAAGGCAGGTCAGAAGTGTACTGCTATTCGACGGGCGATGGTGCCAGAACACCTGTTGCCAGCGGTTCAAGACGCGGTCATTGCACGTCTTCAAAAAACCGTGATAGGCGATCCACAAACGGAAGGTGTTCGCATGGGCGCGCTTGCTACCCATGAGCAGATTGGACGTGTAGAGGCAGAAATGAACAAGTTGCTCGTAGAACAGGAATTGGTTTACAACCCAAGTCTAGATCTTATTGGAGCTACAGAATCAGGCGCCTTTTACGCACCAAAACTTATGGTGAACGGCGATCCGTTTAACAAGACCGCAGTTCACGAAGTAGAACCTTTTGGTCCGGTAAGTACACTAATGCCTTATAAGACATTAGACGAAGCGGTGGCGTTAACGGCTATGGGAAGGGGTTCTTTAGTAACCTCTTTCACCAGCAAAAACAAGGCAGATATTGTGGCATTTACAACAGAAGCTGCTGCTCATAACGGCCGTATTCATATTATAAACGCAAAAATGGCGAAGGAAAGTACCGGACACGGTTCGCCAATGCCGTTGATGAAACATGGCGGCCCAGGCCGTGCAGGTGGCGGAGAAGAAATGGGAGGAAAGCGTGGAGTGCTTCATTATTTACATCGTACCGCCATCCAGGGTCATCCAGACGACATCACCGCCGTCACTCAACAGTATCAGCCGGGTGCTGCACGACCAGAAGCAAACCCACATGTTTTTCGCCAGCACTTTGAAGAGCTAGAAGTAGGCGCAACGGTCTATACCGCCAAGCATACGGTAACAGAATCAGACATCACAAATTTTGCTAATGTAAGTGGCGATAATTTTTATGCGCACGTCGACGCAACTAGTTTAGAAGGAACCATATTCGAGGGGCGCGTGGCGCATGGGTATTTTATTTTAAGTAAAGCTGCGGGACTTTTCGTTGAAGCAAAGAAAGGACCCGTCTTATTGAACTACGGAATAGATGAATGCAGGTTTACTAAACCGGTTTACCCGGGCACCACGATAGGTGTTAAGCTTACCGTTAAGGAAAAAATAGACCAAGAGAAACGCAGTGAAGACGATGTTGCGAAAGGTATTGTCAAGTACTATGTTGAGGTCTATGATGATACAGACGAAATTGTTGCGGTGACCACTATTTTGACCATGGTCAAGAAGTTGAACCAAGACTAAACTAATTCTCATGAATGAAGCAGTAAACTTAGGCGGCGTAGACGTCACCATAGATGGTCGCGGTTTAGCGACCGTAGAGTTTTCCCATCCGTTGTCTAATTCTTTACCTGGAAAGGTACTGGCTCAACTCTCTAACACCATTACAGCATTGGGCGAAAACGACCAGGTAAAAATCTTGGTTTTAAAAAGCAGTGGTGAACGTGCTTTCTGCGCTGGAGCCAGTTTTGATGAGCTGATCTCCATAGAAGATCTAGACACGGGAAAGGTATTCTTTAGCGGATTCGCTAACGTGATAAATGCCATGCGTAAATGTCCTAAATTGATTTTAGGTCGTGTGCAAGGTAAGGCCGTAGGCGGTGGTGTTGGATTAGCGTCAAGTGTAGATTATTGTTTTGCGACCAAGCACGCAGCAGTGAAATTATCAGAATTGGCCGTGGGCATAGGTCCTTTTGTCGTGGGGCCGGCTGTTGCGCGTAAACTTGGCTTGGCAGGCATGTCAGACCTTGCCATTAACGCTACAGAGTGGCGCACCGCACAATGGGCAGCAACACATGGATTGTATAATGACATATTTGAATCGGTACAAGAAATGGATGAAGCGATTGAAGCATTGGCGTCAAAACTGTTGTCAAGCTCTACAGAAGCCATGAAAGGACTTAAGCAAGTGTTTTGGGAAGGAACGGAACATTGGGATGAGCTACTCGCTGAGCGTGCGGCCGTAAGTGGTGAGCTGATACTCTCTCAAGAGGCAAAAAAAGCCATTAATAAATTCAAGTCAAAGAAGTAGATGGTTAGACCACGGTCTAAGGGGAGTAGAAACAGTCAAAACCGGTTTATGAAACCCCGTTTGATTCTCATCTTTTCCCTAGTAACGGCTCCGTTGTTTTCCCAGGAATCACCAAGGGCTGCTACTCCCGACACGGGCGTTTTTAGACAGGCACTGTACAGCGTGTCAGGTTCTTTCACGGACCTTAATAACTGGAATGCGGGAGGAGAAAACAACGCTAGTTTTTCGCTTTTAATTCGAGAGAACAAAAAACGAGTGGGGCCAAACTGGACCACAGTACGCCTCTTAGAGGCAAATTATGGAATCAGCAGACAAGCCAGCGCTGTAACTAAAAATGCCGATAAAATTGAATGGACCTCCACGGTAACTGGATCGCCTAAAAAAAACCGTTGGAACGTCTCCGGTCAAGCGAACGTTCGTTCACAGTTTTCACCAGGCTATGCTGCTGGCGACACCACCCGAGTACCCATCTCTACGTTTGGAGCCCCTATATACGGACAGTTTTCGCTGGGTGTTGGACATAACTCATGGAAGCATTGGCAGGTATTTGTTTCTCCCGTATCTGCGAAAACAACCACGGTACTAGACGCTGAATTACGTAATAAAGCGGCGTTTGGTCTAGATACTGGATCTACATGGAGGCTTGAAGCCGGCTCAAAAATCACATTGAATTACTCGGAGAAAATCACAGAAAACATGAGCATTACGGCAAAGTCCGACATCTTCGTAAGTTATTTCGCACGGCTAAACACCGTCGATGTAGCATTAGACGTTATTGCTCTTTATAAGGTTAAAAAATATTTATCGCTCAATGCCCATATCCAGTTGTTGCGTGACTTCGATCAGGTTGACGCATGGCAGCGTCGCAGTGTGCTTGGAATTGGACTGGCTTATACGATATAATAGTTCCTTCTGGAGTCATTTGTCTGGCACGGAAACAACAACGCATAAAAAAAGCCGCCCCGTGGGCGGCTTTTTTTATGTTCGAAACCCTTGGAAACGACTATTTAACGTAGACCTTAATACTCGCACTCATATCGCGTCCGTAGCTTGCGTGTACGCCATTAGCAAACTGCATACCTAAACGTACCTCACCGAGTGGTAAAGTAACGGTATCTGATACCTGGCCACCTCCGTAGTGTATGTTTTCGCTATTCGCGGGAACAACTTCTCCTTTAGCAAGAAACGCATTGCCGATCAGTAGATGATGATGTCCTGTGCCCTCCACAATTTCACCTGCCGGACGAACTTCCATGCCCTCCACGCCAAACGTAATGTAGACGGGATTCTCTACAGTATCTCCAGCTTCTAGATTCTCAAAAAAGACACTTCCGATCGCGTCATCCATAGCTTCTGGAGCCATGCTTTCATGTTGGTGTTGGTCGTGAGCATCTGTTTTTGGTGCTTCTTCGTTGGTGCCACAGGCAACTAGAAGGAGTGCCATACCTACTGCGGGTAAAAAGATTGATTTCATAAGATTATTCAAATTCAATTAATATGTTATTCTTCTCAACAGCTTGTCCTATAGAAACGTTCACGCTCTTAATGACTCCTGCATCATCTGCCTTTAAGACATTTTCCATTTTCATAGCCTCTAAAATGACCAGCCCATCACCTTTTAGAACCTCTTGTCCTACCGACACCAGTACATCAAGTACTTTTCCAGGCATTGGCGCCGTTAGCTTAGAAACTTTAGCGACGCCTACGTTTGCCATGCCCATTTTCTCCAAAAGAAGATCAAATTTATTTTTAGCCTCCAGAACAATCAGGCTTCCGTTAACCTTGAGGGTAAATGTTTTGGCTTCTTCATTGCGTTCCATCCATTGGACATAATACGAGGTATTGTCCTTGAGGATATGCCACGTTTGAGCGTCTATTTTCTCTATATCTAGACTATAAAAGTCGCCATTGAGCAATCCTTCTGATTTGCCCTCAGTGGGCACGATGTTGAAGGAGTGTTTCCCTGTGATTTTATACATAATGGGTGGTTCTTTTGCGGTTTAAAGATACAAAAGGATTAGTCCCGTTTTGCCGCATAGACGCGAGCACCCTTTACGGATACGACTTCTTCTAATTCATAGGGCGCACTATAGGCAGGAAGGCTGTCACTGAATTGGAATATGGCGACTACCTGATCGGCGGATCCTTTTTTACCACGGGTGATCATAGCGCTATTGCTTGTTGTGTCTATTTGTAAGGCCATTTCATGCCTATCTACTCCGTTTGAAAGTGTTACATGGTTATGTTTTAGTGCAATCATCTCGGCAAAAAAGGAGGCATCTGCGCTAGTTGTTGACCAGTCTAGCCCAATGGTGTCTTTCGTGAAAAACGGAAATTGATGATCTAACCCAGCTTCTTGTCCGGTATAAACCAGTGGCAGACTGCGTTCCATCATCGAAGAAAGAACAAACATAGCCTTGCCCAGATCTCCCATTCTTTGACTCACCGTGCCGTTCCAGGAGTTTTCGTCGTGGTTGGTTGTAAAGTACATCTTCAGGGTCTCTATTGGCCAGAGCGTGTCGCATTTCTCAACGTATCGAGCAAGCGCACGAACATCAGTTTTTCCTTGGGCCAATTCATTTAATAGATGATGAAACTCCCATCCATAAACAGCGTTAAAACCGGCATCTATCAAGGCGGGGTCTTCCCATTCTGCGAGCATAAATAATGAGCCATGGTTTTCACGAAGGTCACTAATGGCTGTTTTCCAGAAGCCGTAAGGCACAAACCCCGCAACGTCACAGCGGAATCCGTCGATACCTGCGGTTGTCACCCACCAATTCATTTCAGAAATCATTTCTTCACGCATGCCTGCCGCCTCGTAATTCAAATCTGCTACATCAGTCCAATCTGTTGGATTGCCCTCGTTATCAACAGCTACAATTGGATAGTTGCCAGCGCTGTCTGTGGTATAGAATTCTGGATGGTCACCCACCCAGTGGTGGTCAAAGGCCGTATGATTTGCGACCCAGTCAAGAATGACCCTCATTCCCAAGGAGTGCGCCTGTTCAACGATGGATTGAAAGTCTTCGATAGTACCGTAATCCGGATGCACCGCGGTGTAATTTGAAATGCTGTAATAAGAGCCAAGCGTTCCTTTTCTATGAAGCTCTCCTATAGGTTGAATAGGCATGAACCATAAAACGTCTACCCCGAGTTCTTTGAGTCTTGGTAGATGCGTTTGGAAGGCTTGTAAGGTTCCTTCGTCTGTGTATTGACGAACGTTTACCTCATAGATATTGGCTTGTTCAGCCCATTGCGGCAAGGTTGGTGGTGCTACATCCAATTCTGTTGTAGGCGAAGCTTCTTGGCATGACAGCAAAGTTAAAACGGCGGCGAGTGAAACTAAAAAAGGTGTTTTCATAAGGACGAATGGTGTGAAATGGGGTTGTTAGTGGGGCTATAGGTCAGTGTCCGTAAAAAAAGCGCCACAATTAATGCTTTGAACGACATGGTTGTCTGCCGGAACGGTAACGCCCCAATCATCAAGACGGCGGTCTTCCTTGCTGTTGTTAAAAAAGAATCGTACTTCTTCGTTCAGGTATTGGCGAACGATAATCAAAAGATGAGGATCTAATTGCTGAATAGAGGTTGAGCCGTAGTTGAGGGCCATGATATTTCGTCGGCCGTTATTGAGCTCAGCAATCCAATCAAAGAGTTCCTGTTGACGCTCGGAGCGTTCGAAGACCATCATCTTACGATTGTCGGGATCGTTTCCGCCGTGTAGCGCAATTTCATCCCCATAATATAGAATAGGAATACCGGGAACGGCAATATTAAA
>CEST01020427.1_pt1 | contig 10929 bp, 1 predicted proteins | sample 326921 | NCBI WGS metagenome assembly CEST01 (sample SAMEA2621509, study PRJEB7988) | marine metagenome | biome: marine biome (ENVO:00000447); feature: surface water layer (ENVO:00002042); material: "saline water (ENVO:00002010), including plankton (ENVO:xxxxxxxx)" | depth 5 m
GTCCCGGAATTTCATATTAGTGGAGACGGCTCTAAAGGGGAGGCTGTGCGTGGAACGTGACGGTTAGGTCGCGTCACGTCACATCCCCCACCTTAAGCGAGCTCGACCCGGGCTCGAACTAGATCGGCCGGCCAAAAATGTTCTTTGTTCAATGCATCGCCTTTTGCATACGCTACCCAAGGGTTTACAGTAGCGCAGCTCACACCAACCACGGTGTGCGGCGGGCGTCATATTGTTCAAAGTCCATCTCGGCGGGGTGGCTAGGAGTCGGGTTAGAAAACGTTGTACAACTTCGGCGATCGCAGCAGAGCAGGAGTAAGCGGGTGACACGCGCAACCCATTCATTCGACGTTTTCTTATTTAGTGGTAGGGATACCCTGTTTTGGACAACAAGGGTTCGAGAAAGTTCGTGTGGGCACGGAGCAAACCCCCTTTCTCTAGCGCGTATGGTAATTGTGGGAAGGGCGCGCTGCCCCGAAAGGTGAGGGCGGGTCAATGATTGTCCTTCCCAAGGGCATTGGCCGGGAGATCTAATCGTTGGTTGCCGTGCTCATCTTTCCTCACTGGTGGTGCTATGGTGGTGCTGACATACACGCGGTGAAGCTGTACATGTCGGTAGTATACTGATGATGTGGTGACCGCGGGGGTGATGTTGATCATACGTCGGGTAGGATGGACGTATGTGAGGTATAGATTCAAGTGATCCCATGGGATCGTCGGGCGTAAGCTGCCGGGCTATGGTAGTATTCACCGCACGTTGGATGGAGTGATCGTGTGGGGTAAGTAGGAGAATACCGAGCTACTTCGGACGAGTGGCTAGGTAGTGGTAAGCTTGAGCGAGCAGTTCTTCTTGTTCGAGGAGCTGCTTCCGTTTGTGAGGTTTGGTGTCTGTAGCACAGATAGCGGTTGATCGTTTCGAGGCTTCATCCTCCATTATTCTCCTGAGTTCATGTGCAACGCGGAGTGGTGGGTGTCCATTGATCGGGATGTTTAATCGTTCCGCCCTCCATTGTAACGAGACTTTTGGTCTGATTAGCCGAGAGACTGTTCCCCTTTTGGGATCTCGGTATAATTTCCCCATAGCGAGGAGCCAATGGTTGTAGTCAAGCCAACTAGGGTTGGGTTGCAGTAGACGGTTCTTGAGTTCCTCCACTCGAACAGCCAGGGGCTGTTGTGAGGCCTGTACGGCTATTGCTAGGGCGCAAGCGGTGCTTTCTGACAGTTCTCGTTCAAGTTGGGATTTGCGTAACAGAGTGACGTCCGGTCGGTGGGGTAGCGAGAGCGCCATCCATGGCGGGACTTCTGTCTTCTCGTCGCAGTGAGACAGTGGGTCGTCACTAGGTTGAGAGGGATCTTCTGGTTCATGTTGGGTCGTCGGGTGGTCTCTTGAACGGACAATCTCCCAGGCCTGTCTCACGGCTTTACCGTAAGGCGCACGGCCTTCCTGAAACGACGGCCAAACCTCTAATGGTGTGCGCCATCGGGCTTCGAGGTGCTTAGAAGTTTCCTTGGCGGTTAGTTGTTCCGTCCCGTAGACGTTTATTCCCCAGACCATGACATGGTGGATACCATCACCTGTCGGGGGCCGCATTCGGACATAACTATGTCCCTGCGGGTATGCTTCTAGAGCTGTCTCTATTTGCTTTTGTAGGTTGGGTCCATATGGGCCGAGCTCTTCAGCAAGCTCTCGGTGGGCCGCTTGGATAAGCGTTTCACCGGTTCTCGCCTTCCCCCTGGTAGGTCCACGTGAGGGCCAGCGGGTCTATCGACTGATTCCGCGCGGATCCAAGAGAAGATGTGCCCATCCGCTGAGGTGAGGGCAAATTTCACGACTCTAGTCTCACCTGCCGGGAGGTTCGGGACTCCCCTCACCTCAACGGGATTCTCCGGCTGGTATCTGGTGGCGTAGAGATCGGATATCCCTTTGCGCCTCACCATGGCCTGGATGCGTCTCGGCGTTTGGTGATAAGTGGGCGGGGTAGGCGCACTTTGTTGCGTTTCTGCAGACTGGAGGTGTCTCATGGATTCGAGCTCTAGTGGAGAGAAGAACCGTTGGTCTACCCAGATTTCTGCGTTCCCTTGGGGGCATTGATAATGCCAGGTTCCCGCAATGAGCCTGGCCGCAGTGGCCGGCTTGGGCCTGGCCGCGAGGGTGAGGAGTTGTGCTTCTTCGCTACTTCCAGCGGGCTGGGCTGCGGCTCTCACGGGTGCGGCCACTCTGTTGGCTCGTTTTTCGAGGCGTTCCTCCCGCTCCTGTGTTTCCTTTAGGAGTGCTGATTGGGGCTTGGTAGGTGCCACTGTGGAGTCCCTTGGGGGTCGTCCTCCGGCTTGGCGGGGGCGGGCGGCCGCGTCACGCTGAGTGTCGAAGGCCGTCACTTCCTCCATGCAGTGTCGCATGAGGTGGGCTTGGGGTTCCCATCCGTTCACAGCGCTGCTGTAACCCTTCCATTTGATGAGGTACTCTCGGTTTTCCCCCTCGCCTCTCCGGGCCAAGATCTTCTCGACTATGTACTCGTCCTCCTCTAGGGGAACTTCGGTCGTATAAGTCAGGTATGGTCGTAGTCTGGTGACGTGGAATACGTCGTATATCCCTCTAGACTTCATATCGCGAAGCTGAACGTTGCCGTTGTCTAATATCTCGGATACTCGGTAGGGTCCTTCATATATAGGGGCCAGCTTTCCCCCTTCGGGAACACCCGTATGGTCGTTGACCGGTCGCCGCACAAGGACCTGGTCACCAACCTGGTACACAGGTTCCCTCCTGGATAAGTCGCGGCGCTCTTTGCTGGACATCTGAGCCGCTCTCGACAAGTGGGCGGCTGCGTCCCAGGCGATTTCCAATCTCCTCTTCAGCGCGTGAGCTGCATGTGGGGACGCGGAAACATCGGCTTCTGTAGCGGCATCCGTTGTGTCTATGGTAGACGGCTGGCCGGTTGCAGTCGTCTCGGGGTCGGTCTCAGCGAATATGCGTAGGTCAGCGGGAGTGCGTAACTCTCGGCCGAGCGCCAGGAACGCTGGACTTTCTTTAGTGACCTCATGTGGGGTCGCGCGGAATAAGAAGTTCAGCCAGGGTACATGGAGGGGCCAGTCAGCCCCGTCTTGTCCGGTGGCTCGTAGCAGTCCTGCGAGGGTCCGGTTGTACCTTTCCACCAGTCCGCTGGTGTTGTGGTGGTAGGAGGTAGAGGGTTTCATGTCCACTCCTAGTAACTCGTATACTTCTTGGCATAACTTCGAGATCAGATTTGATCCTCGGTCGCACACCAGGCACCTGGGTACGCCGAATCGAGACACAATGTTTTCGATAAAGGCCTCTATGATTTCTTCGCTGGTGGGTTCGCTGGGAAGGGGGATTGCTTCCACCCAGCGGGTCAGTGCGTCGCAGAAGATCAGCAGCTTGCTGTAAACTAGCCTGTTCGGACCTACCGGTGTGGATTCTGGTAGGGTTAACACGTCGGCGTATATGGTATCGAACGGCCGAGAGGGTACCCCTGGCAGGATGGTAGTCCCAAAGCTTTGGCAGGGTTTCTTTGCCATGGCGCACTCGTGACACTCGGCTACGTGTTGCACCATAGCTTCTCTCATCCCGGGCCAGTATGCTCTTTGGCGTAGCGCTTGATAGGATCTCTCGATTCCTGGGTGGCCAGCTCGTTCATGAAAGGCTTCCATGAACGGAGTCCTTAGTGTGACTGGCACCGCCAGTTGTACTGCATTGCGATGGGCACGCGGGTCTCGCTGGTATTTGAACAGCAAGCCTTCCCTGAGTGTATACTCGGATGCCGTTGCCACGAAGCGAGTGATGGCTGGACCCGTTAGCTGGGTCGGTATTGCTTCCGAAATCAGGTGTTCCATGATTTCACTGCACCACAGGTCTGATTGCTGTTCGCGTCGAATCTCCTCGCTGTGGGGTACGTCGTGTGCGGCGTACTTTGACCAGACTTGTCTGGCGCGTGCTGCACAGTCGTTCACTTGAGCGAGGTGAGGTTGGCTTTTGGATCGGTGCGCGTTGGCGGCTGCTATTCTACGGGCGGACGGGCTGGCTTCTCCGTTGACTATTTTCGCCGAGGCCCAACGTCCATGATTCAGTTGATTCCAGTCCTCCCAGGTGACGCAAGAGGCTACTAGGGAGTTCAGTGATCGGCGAAGGGATTGCACTACTGGGAGGCTTTCACCCGCGTCGCCGCGTACCATTTGATATTGGGCTTGTAGTTCTTTTGGATTCGTATCCCGATGCCTCCGTTGAGCTTTGGCAACTGCGTTGGCTATCGCTGGATACCAACATTTGAGGGCTAGCTTCAGCGGAAACCAGCTTGGTTTCTCTGTGTCCTTTTCGACTACTGGTTGTAGCTCGTAGGGGTCCGGTGGATGGAGGGGGACCAACCAGCAGAAGTGTTGGCTCTCTTTATGCCACGGACTGTCTCCTGAGAGTCTGGCTCGAGCTTGGCCCATGGGGAAAAGCTTGAGTTGGTCGTCTAGAGCCGACACTAGGACGGGGGGAATTCCCGTGAACGCTTCTCTTAGCGCCCCGCGGGCGGTTAGTATGAGGCTTCTCCCGCTCTCGCACTTCTTGGAGGCGCTCATTTTGATAGCGTTGCTTCCTGGATATGTGGGTCTCTGACCCCAAAATACTAGGCCGTCCATTGCTGTTATTACTATATGTACGTAGTGTATCAATCGGTCCGAGCGTTTCGTCTCGTCTAGGGCTGTTGAGCTTCCGTCGAACTCTAGTTCTAAGGCCTGGAGCATTTTCTTCGCTCCTGCGCTTCTAATATTGAAGTCAGTGCTCAGCGCTCGTTGTAGTGGGGCTGATTGTAGGCACAGTCCTGCACCATGGGTGGCAGCCAAGGCTATGTACAGCGCCTTTTTGGATATGCGGTTGGCTGACATCATAACCTCAGCTAGCTCAGCTGCTCTAAGGCCCAGGCCTTGTTCTCGTAAACGTACCAGGATTGCTTCTAGCGTGGCTATACGGATTTGGCGGCCTTTTCTTAGTTGCATGCCCAGCTTTTCTAGGGCTGCGGGCCGCTCATCGACTGGTAGGCGGGCCTCTAGGGCGGCTAGTAGGTCGAGCGTTTCTTGTACCGAAAGGTCTGTGGTGGGTGTCGATGTGTTGACCTGGTTACCCGCGGGTTCTTGACCAGTTCCGACTAGTGCGATTACCTTGCGTACCTCCGGGTCGGTAGCTGGTATTTTCGGTGATTCGGTGTTGATGTTTTCAGTATTGTTTAATACTCCTTCCCCCTCCTTAGGGGCGGCTCCTCCGGACGTCGCCAACCCAGTCTGGTTTTCTGGATTCGTTGATCCTGATGATAGGGCTGACGTGTGTCTGCGGGTTGATTCGTCTGAGACCTTTGCCCACTCTGGCGTGTCTACTTCTCTCGTAAGTTTCGCATATTCGGGGTTCCCTTGCATGCGGCTGATGAAATCTGCGTCATAGTGTATCCGACCTGGGCGGTGCCATACCTCGAAGCGGTATTCTTGCAGCTTCAGGTACCACCTTTGCAGGCGGGAGGCGGGACCACCGCCGACCGTGTCCTTAGCCGTGTGTAGATATAGTAGTGCGGCGTGATCTACTCTCAGGATGAATTTCTTCCCGGATGCGGACCATAGGTATGGTCTCCACTGTTTGATGCAGCAGATGATGGCTAAAAGCTCTAGCTCGGAGACATTATAGTTAGCTTCCGCAGGGGTCAACACTCGGCCCCAGTAGGCGACTGGTCTTTCCGTCTCTTCTTCGTCCCTTTGGCACAGGACTGCTCCTAGACCTGTGATGCAGGCATCCGTGTGTACTATGAAGGGCCTGTCCCATCTGGGCATGGCTAGCACCGGCGCTGTGGTGAGCGCCTCTTTTAGCGTATGAATGGCTTTTTGCGCGCCTTCTTTCTGGCTCTCGGTGGCCACGTCGACTCCTTGGCGTGTGAGCTCGGTGAGGGGCTTGGCGATTGCTGCGAATCCTCGGATATGTTTGCGATAAAAGCTGGCTGCTCCAAGGAAAGAGCGCACCGCTGTGATGTTGTTTATAGCTTCGGGGTTGATCCGACGGATCGTTTCCACTTTTTCGGGCGACACACCGATGCCTTGGCTGGAGAGGCGAAACCCTAAGAAGTCTACCGTAGTGGCGAACAGTGTGCACTTCTTGGCTTTGAGACTTAGGTTTGCCCCTATGAATCGTTCGAGTACTAGTTCAAGCCGCTCCATCATTTCCTCGAAGTCTTGGGCCCACACGAGGGTGTCGTCCATGTAGCACACGCAGATGGACCATTGGAGTCCTTGCATGACTTCATTCATCAAGTTGACCATATATGATGGTGCGCATTGCAGTCCGAAAGGTAGGCGAGTGTACGCGTATTTACCGTCCGGTGTTACAAAGGCTGTCTGTGGTTGTGATTCTGGGGCTATGGGGATGCCATGGAAGCCACTGGCTAGGTCCATGGTGCACCAAAACCTTGGGGCATTACGGTGGGGCATTACGAGCTTGGGGACTTCGGCGTGGTCTGCAGCGGGTTCCTCTTTCCCTGTGTCCGGTTCGGGCATACTTCCGGTGTTGGCGCTGAGAAGCGGGCCGGCTTCAGTCGCTCCGGTGCTCTCCGCTGGTTCGGACACCGTGGCCGTGTGGTTGAGGTCGGCTGGGGCGCCTTGTAATGGCGACTCGGCTTCTTTCTTTAGCTGCGCGATTTGTTCGTTGAAGAGCCCTTCAGTCATTGCTTCCAGACAAGTGTCTATTCGAGGCAGGGGGCTATCTTGCACTAACAGTTTCGAGTTGAGGTCGCGGTAGTCTATGCATTGTCGGAGAGTGCCATCTTTCTTTCGGACTAGCACAATGCGCGATCCCCAAGGGCTCTGAGTTTTGTAGACGATCCCGCGGCGCTCCATTTCGGCCACGTTCTCTCTAACGAAGCGACGTCCTTCGACCCCTAACCGCGGAGGTGCGTGCCTGTGGGGCATGGCACCTTCTTTGAGGGGGAGGTGTACCTCGATTGCGTGGGTTTGCGATGGTGCGTTGGAGTCCTGTGCGAAAGCTCCAAGCCTGCGCTTTACGAGTTCATCCACCTGTCGACGTTCATCTTGGGAGAGTATCCCGTCGGGGTCGATGACTAACTCTTCGGATATCTTTTGAATCTCCTCGGGTGTGAACGTCGGCCCTTCGTCTTGGTCAGTTGCCTCGCTGCCTATCTCCATTTCCGCCAGTGGCGACAGAGCTGGTATTGATACGGCCGTTGACGCTAGGTTGAGTACTCTCACTGGTACATGAAGGTCATTGGAGCCCTCTGGTTTTCGCGGTCGGGACAGGGAATAGGCGACGCGGACGTTTGGGTCTAAGCCCCTGTAGTCCGCGAGAGGCTTCACGAGAAGCGGTTCATCGCACGGTGGATCCTGTAGACGGTCCGGAAGGCGTAGCAGGAGCTCTCGTTCACTACGAGGAGCTACTCGGAAGGCTGTCACGTTAAACAGTAGGTGATGTTGCGGCATGGTAGCTGCTTTGTGTGTCTCCGGGGCCACCGAAGCCACTCGGGTCTGTTTCTGTGGGGGCAGTGCTGGGTCGGTTGCTAATGGTAGGCGAACTCTTCCGTACGTGGGGTGGTTCAGGGTGCAGAACCCCGAAATTCCGTCGCCCGTGTCTACCCTAGGGCAGACGTCGCCCTCTCGTGGGGCCATAAAGTCGGCTCCCATTAGTAGTAGGTCTCCACCGAGAACAATCTGGAACTTATGACGGAATGGGATTCTGGAGATTGTGAGGAGCAGATCGACCTCGCCTAGAATGGCGAGTGGCTCTCCGTTTGGGCCGCATACGTTTTGGGACACTTGGCCTTGCGACCAACGAAATTTGACTACCGCGTCCGGGGGGAGATTCTTTAGGAGTTCGGTGCCGATTAGGCTGATCGCGGCTCCGCTATCTCCCATGGCAGCGGGGGACCAAGCACAGGCCCTACCCACCAGATAGGGCGCCTTGAGTCTTTTCTGACCCGTGTTGTGCGTACTGATTAGTACATCTTTCAACCAGGCACAGTGTGTTTGATGGTGTGGGGGCAGACGTGGGGTGTTAGATACAGTGTCTTCCCCAAACTCATCGGGGAGTTGGAGTTTTATCAATTCGGGTTCCAATTTCTCGTTCAGTCTGACTCTCGGGGGGCGTGGCCGGGGTTGTCCTCTATCCCAATGATAGGCGAACTCGCCAAGGCCGTGCGCGGTACAGATGCGTTTGTCCAGCGGCAGGGCCTGCCCGATTGCAGAGGTCTGTCTATGCTTCTGGAGTCGCCAGGAGCGAGCGTGCTTGCTGATGATATTCTTGGCTTTGAAGGGATTTGTTACGGTGCAGACGCGGGAGGCCGCGGTCTCTTTTACGAACTGTATAGGCGCGTTTTCCTGGGTCGATGGGGCACATGAGCTCGCCCCTAGGCCTCTCGGGCAGGGGTCAGCTCCAGCGCGTGGTCGTCCACACATGGAGCATACATCGTCGATGGTGCGGGCGACGTTGGGTAACAGGCTAGCCACTGTAGCTCGGCTTTCCCGAAATTGGTTGAAGCTCGCCGTCCGTAGCCTTAGGCCTCGAGCTAGTCGGCGCCACCCTAGGGTTGAGGACGGCTCAGCCTGTTGTTGTCTAAATTTGGCCGTCTTGGGTCGTAATCCTGCGGCGGCTTCTTCTAAGATGGCTTGGCACTCGTACGGCAGTTTGCGCCACTCGTGGCGTGGCGGCGCGCCACCCGTTCCTGGTATAGGTGTCCAAAGCCACCAAGATCCGAAGCGACGGTGTATCCGGCGGATCGGGGGTATCGGCGAAGATGAAGCTGGGATGGTTATGGTGGGGTGTGGTATGTGGTCACGATCGAGTAGATGCTCGCGTACAACTCGTTGGGCGTCAAGCCATCGGGACTTCTCTTCTGGCGCGGAGAGCTGCCGGGCCAGCGGTGACTTCTGCCGGTGGGCTACTCCGAAGATGCCGCCTCGGCCTAACTCCGCGTGCCGTTTCCAGGCGGCGAATACTGTCTCTCTCGCCGGCGGCTCGGGTACTGTTTTCTGTGTGCGGCTGGCTGCTACCGTACACCAGTCTTGGCGTCGGGCGACCTGTCCTGGCTGATTCCGGCTTGACACTTCCATGATGGCTGCTATTACCGTGGATTCACGCTGAAAGTGTCTAACCGCCGACCAATCTGGTCTCGGACCGTTCAAGGCGCCTTCTTGTCCATAGGTCAAGTCTAAGCGGTGCCGTACGGCTATTGATACCTTGCACTCTTCTTGTTGGAGCCGTGCCGCTGCTATGACCGGGATCCACTGCTGTGCCATTGCTCGAGCGATTCCGTCGAAGGTGCGGCCCTTGATCATGGCTCGTAACGGGCCTTGGGGCAGAGCTGAGATAGAGTGCATTCGTCCCGGAACCACGCAGGACGGTTTAAGTAGGGGTAGTCCCAGGAGATATAGATTCGTCGGTTTGGTTACCTCGCAGGCGTGCATATGCGGATGGATTGTCTGACTTGGCCGAACTCCACCAATAGCTGCACATGCTTCTGGGTGCATCTTGGGGTTCTCTAGAGCGATCGCCGGGACGTTGGCTTCTAAAAGCTTCTTAAAGAATGCTGCGGCAGTCTTTAACCGTTCTCTTCTTCCAGGTCGGGGAAGGTATAGTGCGGAGGAGTTGCATAGGTGCTGGCAAGGCGGGAACCCGATCAGTAGGTCCCATCCGAGGTGTAGTATATCGGTTGCTTCACCTGTGAGGTGTCGGGGTCCGTCGTATTCGGGGGGTAGTAAGTCCACAGACATTGCTACCGCGTGGTTCGTTGCTTGTATGTGGCTGTTGACAGATAGTGATTCTTCGCATACTATTACCACTCGCGGGAGGCTGATAGGAGTGCGTTCCATCTCGGCCTGATGGTGGGCGGCTACTGCTCCCGGGTGTTTCGTCGTTTGAATAAGTAGATGGCGCCATAACTGTAGTGGGTCCGCTTCTCCTAGTGCCCACACGGCGTCGTCGAGTGGTATCCACTCGTATCCCGCGGTGGGTTTGCGGAACAATTGGGTCCCTGGTCGCACTTCAACGTGCCAGGCTGACGCTTCGAAGCTTGACTCTCGAGTGGGCGCTGCCAAGTTTTCTAGTATCGTTTCGGCCGGTCGGAGCAATCGCGCCATTCCGCCTTTGGGGAATCGGCATTGCCCGGTCCTGAGCGGCGTTGCCAAGGATTTCCATTGGCAGTACGCATGTCCTTCTTGGCATTGTTTGACGGCGTCGACTAGTGCCTGGCCTATTGAGGGGTTGCTTTGCACCGCTTCCGGAGGGCCTGGGATATTTGCAGAGGTCGTAGGGAGCGTGGCTGAGGCCTTTGGAAGGGCGGTCGCGAGGGGCTCGTATTGGCTAGGGTGGCTCGTCGGGCTTTCGAATTGATGGAACGGGGCCGACTGGCCTTTAAGTGAGAGGACTTCTAGAGCGTGGCCTCGGCGTCGGGTCATGACCGCATAGAGTGCTCGCGAATGAGTGGGCTTCCTGGTTTCGCGGGGGCATGGTCTCCGTTCTATTGTGCTTTCTGACTTGAGAACTTGTAGCTGCCAGTGGGCTCTCCATTGGGCTGACGTATAAGAACCTGATTCTTCTAGTTTAGTCCGGGCTATGGCCGTGAGGAGGTATCCTTTCTTTGCCGCACGCCAGGCTACTGCCTCTGCATCTTCTCGGGATATGTTTTCTAGCACCGTCAGCACGGTTTCGCTATACAGTCGCCCGGAGCGGAGTACGTCGTGGTGTTCTGCAAACTCTAGTATAGCGCGGGAGGCGTAGGGCTCGCCGAGCTGTCGGGCCAATATACTTATTGGTAATAGTGATTTCTCTGTTAGCTGGGTTCCACGCTCCTCTAGTTGCGCGAGGGAGCGCGTTAGCTCTCCTATACGTCCGTTTTCTATCAAGTGGTGTAGAGCGGCTGCCTCTCGCGTGCTTAACTCGTAGCCCGG
>CEST01024252.1_pt1 | contig 10746 bp, 8 predicted proteins | sample 326921 | NCBI WGS metagenome assembly CEST01 (sample SAMEA2621509, study PRJEB7988) | marine metagenome | biome: marine biome (ENVO:00000447); feature: surface water layer (ENVO:00002042); material: "saline water (ENVO:00002010), including plankton (ENVO:xxxxxxxx)" | depth 5 m
TTATAAAAAAAATTGGGGCTTTTGTGTTGCATACGAGGATATAAAAAATAATTTTAAATCAAAGGATTATGAAGTTGTAATTGAATCAAGCTTGAAAAATGGATCATTAACATTTGCTGACTGCGTTATAAAAGGAAAAAGCATTAAAGAAATACTAATCTCCTGCAATATTTGTCATCCTTCGATGGCAAATAACGAATTATCAGGAATGATTGTTGCTATAAATCTTATAAAAAAAATTAAAAATCTAAAAAATAGATATTACACATATAGATTTGTTTTTACACCTGAAACACTGGGTTCAATTGTCTATATTAGTAAGAATTTTAAAAATCTCAAAAAAAATGTTATTGCAGGATTTGTACTAACATGCATCGGTGATAGTAAAAAATTTTCCTATGTACCTTCTCGTTCAGGTATCACCTTATCTGATAGGTCTACACTTAATTATCTAAATTTTAATGTTAAGAGTTATAGCAAGTATACATACCTAGATAGAGGAAGTGATGAAAGACAGTATTGTAGTCCTGGAGTTGATTTACCGGTATGCTCGATTATGAAAAGTAAATATAATACATATCCTGAATACCATACCTCTTTAGATAATTTGAATTTTATTTCAAACAAAGGTTTAAACGAAAGTCTTATTTTGCTAGAAAATATTACACAAATTATAGAGAATAATCATAAGTATAAATCAATTTACAAATGTGAGCCAAAGCTCGATGTAAGAAAATTATATCCAGAGGTAAGCTCTAAGGAACACTCACCATTAAGTAATAGCAAAAAAAATATTTTTATTAATTATTTAAATTTCTTAGCTTATGCCGATGGAAAAAATGATTTAATTGATATTTCAGAAAAAATAGGTGTAGGAGCATACGATTTAATTAAAGTAAAAAATATTCTCTTAGAAAAAAAATTAATAAAGGCATGAGTAATATAAAAAGATATATTTGCATTATACCTGCAAGAGCTGGCTCAAAAGGAATAAAGAATAAAAATTTAGTAAAGATTAAAAATAAGCCACTAATACAGCACACTATTGATGTGGCAAAAAAAATTAGTAAATATTGTGAGATAGTAGTTAGCACTGACTCTGAAGTAATTAAAAAGATAAGTATTAAAAATAAATTGAATTTTTTTGGTCTTAGACCTAAAAAATTATCAGGTGATAAAATTTTAACTAAAGATGTTGTTTTATATGAGGTAAAAAAAGTAGAAAAAAAATTAAAAAAAAAATTTTTTGGTATTTTACTCCTTCAACCAACTAGCCCAATTAGAGATTATAAAAAACTAATTAAATCAATTCGGATATTAGATAAAAAAAAATATAATAGCATTGTTTCAATTTCAAATGTTGGTGCCAATCATCCATTTAGAATGAAAAAGGTTATAAATGGCTATCTAAAAAATTTTATGAATTTCAAAGAAGAAAATATGACACCAAGACAAGATCTTCCAAAAATCTATATTAGATCTGGATCCTTTTATTTAATTGAAAGAAACTATTTTTTTAAAAATAATTCATTAGTGGGAGATAAGTGTTTCGGATTTAAATTAAAAGGATTGGAAACATCAAATATAGATAGTGTTAATGATTTAAATTTTTTAAAATTATTGTTAAAAAAAAAATGATAGGGTTAAAATGAAATTAATTTGTCCATCCAAAAATTTATTTAGTAATGAAATAAAGAATTTGTTAAAAAAAAAATTTGAATGTGATTTTTTAGACATTAATCAAAAAAAATTTGAAAAAATAGCGCATAAGTATGAAGTGGTTCTATTAAGATTCTCGCATAAATTAATTTATAAAAAGAATACAAAGATTAAGTTTATCTTAAGCCCAACAACTGGAATTAATCATATTGATGAAAAATACTTTAGTGAGAAAAAAATAAAGATAATAACCCTTCAAAATGAAAAAAATTTTCTAAAAAATGTCGCTGCATCATCAGAGTTTACTATTGCATTAATTCTTATGAGTTTAAGAAAAATGAAAAATATTTTTATTAAATATAAGCGAGAAAAATTTATAGGAAATGAAATTTATAAAAAGAAAATTGGAATAATAGGACTTGGTAGGATTGGAACAAAAATTGCAAAAATCTTAAATGCTTTTGGAGGAAATATATATGGATATGATATAGATGATTTAAAAAAACCAAAATTTATAAAAAAAGTAAAATTAAAATATTTACTTAGAAATTGTGATATTATTACTGTTAATATCCCATTAAATAAAAAAACAGTAAATTTTCTTAACAAGAACAAACTGCAATTATTAAAAAAAAATACTTTATTGGTTAACTCTTCCAGAGGTGAAATTGTTGATGAAAATTATATAATAAAACTTGTAAAAAAAGAGTTGATTTATTATGCATCAGATGTAGTTAAAGAAGAACATCAAAATGGGTTAAATAAAATGAAAAATTATAATAAATTAAATAATTTGATTTATACTAATCACATCGCGGGACTAACTAAAGAGTCAATATTAAAAACTGACTTAAAAATATTAAATAAATTCGAGAAAACTTATGACAAAAATTAATTTTATTGCAGAGCTTTGCCAAAATCACCTAGGAAAAATTAAAAATGTTGAAAAAATGCTAGATGATTGTGCCACAAATGGTGCAAAGACAATTAAGCTACAGTATATATATGCAAAAAACCTTTCATTTAGAGTGAGGTTCGAAAATGGTATTTCAGAAAAAAAAAAGATTTATTCTATTAAAAGACCATATAAGGATGAATTTAACAGATTAAAAAAACTTGAGCTTCCAGAAAGAAGTTTCGAAAAATTTGTTAAATTATGCCACAAATACAAAGTCGAACCAATGGTAACATGTTTTGCCAGAGAACATGTTGATAAAATTTATAATCATGGGTTTAAACAGGTTAAGGTAGCAAGCTATGATTGTTGTGCGCCTCAATTAATTAGAGATTTAAGCAAAAAATTTAAAAATATTATAGTGTCTACTGGCGCAACTTATGATGATGAGATTCATAATTCAGTAAAAATTTTGAAAAAAAATAAGGTAAATTTTGCATTATTACATTGTATTACTTTATATCCAACACCTCTGAATTATTTAAACTTAGCAAGAATAGGTTTTCTAAAAAAATATACCAAGAATGTGGGTTATTCTGACCACACATTATCTATAAATAATAAAAGAAATTTAGCATCCCTAGCTGCGATATATTTTGGTGCTAGCTATATAGAAAGACATATTAGAATCTTGGGACATCAAGACTCTAAAGATGGAAAAGTATCGATTTTACCTTCAGAAATATCCGAGTTGATAGAATTTAGTAAATTTTCTAAAGACCAACAATTTGAGTATATAAAAAATAACTATAATATTAATCCTAAAAAATTTTTAGGAAAAGAAAAAAGAATTTTAACTCATGAGGAGCTTTTAAATAGAGATTATTATAGAGGTAGATTTGCAAGTAAAGGACAAAATAGAGATATTTATAATTGGGATGAAGTTGCTATTTAATGGATTTAAATTTTTATGAGATAAAAAGTAACCAAACTTTAAAAAATTTTATTAAAGAATTTGAAGAGGCAAAAAAAGCAAATATAAAAATTGCAATAAAACTTTCAAAAAAAAAAAAACTAGAGGGAATTATTACACTAGGAGATTTAAGAATAATTAATGAAAAGAAATATAATCAAAATATTTTAGTTAAAGAATTAATTAATAAAAATCCCATTACAGTTAATGAAGAACACTTTAATAATAACCTTTATAAACTAATATTAAGTAAAACATTAAAAGATAATAAAAAAATTGATATAGAAGAAGTTATTGTTGTTGATAAAGAAAAAAACTTTTCAAGAATTGTTAGTTATAAATCAATTTGTGAAAATTATGACTATAAAAATGTTTGCGTAGTTGGCCTTGGACATATTGGAATACCTTTATCTATCCATTTATTAAAAAAATTTAAAAGTGTTATAGGTTATGATATTGATAAAAGTAAGATTAGTAAGATTAAAAAAGTTAAATTAGATTTTCATGAAAAAAATTTAGAAAAATCTTTAAGATATTATTTATCTAAAGATAAATTTAGATTAACATCAAATATTAAACAGGCATTAGCTGAAATTTATATTATTTGTATTGGATCAGAAATAGAAAATAATAAAATAGATAATAAAAAATTAATCAAAGTTGCAAAAGATTTATCATCCAAGATAAAAAAAAATGATTTAATTATTTTACGGGGCACAGTACCAGTTGGTGCGTCACGAAATTTATTTTTAAAAACACTGTTAAATCAAACACAATTAATATGTGGTAAAGATTTTTACTTCTCTTATATGCCTGAAAGAATAATAGAAGGAAATGCATTAGAAGAATTGGAAAAAATTCCACAGTTAGTATCTGGATATTCATTAAATTGTGAAAAAGAAAGTATCAATTTTTCTAAAAAAATATTTAATAATATTGTAAATCTTTCATCTATAGAGGAAGGAGAGATTATTAAATTAGCATCAAATTCATACAGGGATTTAAATTTTGCGTTTTCAAATGAAATAAGCCGAATTGCAAATTTGCATGAATTAAGTGGATCAAAACTTATCGAAAAGGCAAACTATGGATATTTGAGAAATAATTTTGCTAAACCAAGTATTGGTGTAGGAGGTTTTTGCCTACCTAAAGATCCATTATTATTTAAGTCAAATTTAAATAAAACGGAAGGGTATAAACTTGGTGAATTATCTAGATCAATAAATGTTGGTACCATCCCTTTTTTTGGAAAAAAAATTATTCAAAATTTGAAAAGTATAAAAAAAAAATCTAAAAAAGTATTAATAATGGGCTTAACTTTTAAAGGAACTCCTGAAACATTAGATACAAGAAACTCTCCTGGCGTTGAGTTAGGGAATTTTTTGAAAAAAAATAAAATAAGTTGTGAATATATGGATCCAATGCAAAAAAGTTTGAAAAAAATTTTTCCGAAAAATAAATTTAAGATTGTGGGCACTGAAGTAAGATTTGATAACTACGACATGATTATAATAATTAATAATCACCCATACTTTTTTGATATTATTGAAAATAAACTAAGATTAAATAAATCTATATATAAAAAATATATTTTTGATTGTTGGAATCTTTTTAATGAGAATGTTGTTACAAATCTAAACTGGAGATATCTAAATATTTAATGAAAATTGGAATAATTCCGTCTGATAATGGTTTGGGACATATTAGAAGGATGACATTGCTTTCAAATTTTTTATCACACAAATTTGATGTAACAATACTCGTAAATAAAAAAAAAAATTTATTTAAACAATCTAAAAAAGTTAAAACAATAAATATAAAAAAAATACTCAACTTAAAGAGTAATAATTATAGATTATCAGATAAAATAAAAATAAAAAAGTTATGTAAAAACTTTGACCTTATTATAATAGACAATTTTCCAGATTTATTAAAACTATCAAAAAAAATAATAATTTTTTCTAATTTCTTCTGGCACAAAGAGTTTAATTTAAAAAATAAAAAGTTTAAAAAGATAGAATATGAATTACGACAAAAAAAAATCCAAATATTTGGAAATTATTTATTTCAAAAAAATTATTTTAAAAGATTTAATAATTTAAATATTCCTTTTTTTGGTAGTTATAAAAAAAGACCAAAAAAAGATAGTATCCTAATATCAATTGGTACTGCTAAATATGGTGAAACTGATAAAATCAAAAAGATACTTTTATTTCACATTAATAAAGGAGATTTTAAAGATTTAAAAATTTATTTAGACCCAATTTTTTATGATGAAAATTTTAAAAAAACTAATATTATTAAGGCTGATTTCACAAATACCATGTATGATAAAATTAAATTTGCCCTGATTAAACCAGGACTTGGTACGGTAGAGGAGTGCTTGATGAGGGGCATACCAATTGTTGCTTATACCAAAAATACTTTTTCGGAATTTAAATATAATTCAAAAATAATAAAAAGATACAAACTTGGATACAGTTTCAATACGATTAATGAATCTATTAATTTTATTATAAAAAATTTTTATAATAAAATACTTTTATCTAAGCATGATGAAAAATGTAAAAAACTTAAATGGAATGGAGAAAAAAAGATTAAAGATTATTTAAGGATCAATAAGTATATTTAGTAAAAAACTTATCAAGTCTATTAGAGTAGTTTTTATCACTTATAATCATTGGTCTCATTTCTATTTTATTAATTTATTTAATTTTATTAAATTTACATTTGTTCACAATGTAATAATTACATGTTATATATTATTTGTAAATATTGAGTGCATCAATTTTTTGTCTTATCAATTTATAAAACTATGAAAAAAAAAAAAATTTTAATCACAGGATCAGCAGGTTTTATTGGCTTTCATTTATGTAAAAATTTAATGGAGAATAAAAATCTATTGTTGGTAGGTATAGATAATATTAATAATTATTATGATGTTAAATTAAAAAAAGAAAGAATTAAAATTTTAAATAATCTAAGCGGTAATTTTAAATTTATTAAAATTGACTTAAATTCAAAAAAAATTGCAAAACTTTTTGTAAAAGAAAAGTTTGATGTGGTAATACATTTGGCAGCTCAGGCTGGAGTAAGATATTCAATAACAAACCCAGAGGCTTATGTAAAAAATAACTTAAATGGATTTTTTAATATTTTAAATTCATCCTCAAAATATAAAGTTAAACATTTTATTTTCGCCTCCACCAGTTCTGTTTATGGTGATAATACTAAATTTCCATTAAAAGAAAATTATAATACCGATCGACCACTAACTTTTTATGCTGCAACTAAAAAAAGTAATGAGGTGATGGCATATTCTTACAGTCATATCCACAAACTCCCATCAACTGGATTAAGATTTTTTACTGTATATGGACCTTACGGAAGACCTGATATGGCTTTATTTAAATTTGCAAATTCTATTTTAAAAAATAAATTTTTAAGCATGTATAATTTTGGTAAGCACAAAAGAGATTTTACTTATATTGATGATGTTTGTGATGCTATAAAAAAAATAATTTTTAAACCTTCTAAAGAAAAAATTCCTTATCAAATATTTAATGTAGCAAGTTCGTCACCAGAAAATTTAAAAAAATTTTTAAAACTCATTGAAAAACAATTAGATAAAAAAGCAAAGATTAAATATTTACCATTACAATTGGGAGATATTTATCAAACTTTTGGAGATACCACTAAACTAAAAAAAGTAATTAATTTTAAAATTAAAACATCATTAGAAAATGGAATAAAGAAATATATAAATTGGTTTTTAAAAAAAAAATAGGCCACAAATGTTTAAATATATAAAAAATAATAATATTAAAATTGCTATAGTTGGATTAGGTTACGTGGGCTTACCTTTGCTAAATGAATTTACAAAAAAATTTAAATGCATAGGGTATGATTATAAAAAAGAAAGAATTGAAGAGCTAAAATCTAACTATGACAGAACAAATCAGATAAACAAAAAAAGCTTAAATAAATTAAATTTTAGTTATGACTTGAAAGATATTAGTAAGTGCAATGTCTTCATAGTTACCGTACCAACACCCATTGATAAATTTAATAAACCAGACTTAAAACACTTAAAAAGTGCAACAGAATCTTTAACTAAAATTTTAAAGAAGAAAGATATAATTATTTATGAGTCTACAGTTTATCCTGGATGCACAGAAGATATTTGTGCAAAGATTATTGAAAAAAAATTAAAATTTAAACTAAATAAAGATTTTTTTTTAGGCTACAGCCCAGAAAGAATAAGTCCAGGTGAAAAGCAAAAGAATTTACGAAATATTGTAAAAATAGTTTCTGGATCAAATCTTGAGGTTACAAATTTTATAGACCTATTGTATAAAAAGATTATTAAGACTACCTATAAATGTAATTCGATAAAAGTTGCTGAAGCAGCCAAAGTTATTGAAAATACACAAAGAGACTTAAATATTGCTTTTGTAAATGAGCTATCAAAAATTTTTGCTAAGTTAGAGCTCAACACTCAAGAAGTTTTAAATGCAGCATCAACAAAATGGAACTTTATTAAATATACGCCAGGCATTGTTGGAGGACATTGTATTGGTGTAGACCCTTATTATTTAACTCATATATCAAAAAAAAATAATTATGATCCCAAGGTTATTTTAGCTGGAAGAAAAATAAATGATGGGATGGGAGCGTACATAGTTAAAAATTTTTTTAAACTTTTTAAAAAAAAAAAAATAAATAAAAAAGTTAATAAAATTTTAATACTGGGATTAACGTTTAAAGAAAATTGTCCTGATACAAGAAATTCAAAAGTATTTGATATTATTAATTTACTTAATAAAAAAAACTGTGAAGTTGATGTATTTGATCCAAATGTTAAAGAAAATGAATTAGAGAAAACACAAGTTCAATTTAATTTAATTAAGAAAATTAAGAAGTCTTATTATGATGGATTAATACTTGCAGTAAAACATAAAGATTTTGAAACCTTTTCCCCATCTATGGTTAAAAGCTTTTGTAAAAAAAACAATGTAATTTACGATTTAAAAAATTTTTTTAATAAAAAATATACAGACGCAACATTATAAATGCTAAGTACTTTACGAAATTTTTTATCTTTATGGACTTTTCTTGAAAGGGTAAATAAGAAAAACTTTATAGTATTAGTATTTCTGATGATTATAAGTGCTTTTATAGAAATTATTAGCATAGGATCTGTTCTCCCTTTTTTATCAGCATTGCTAAACCCTAATTTTTTAGACCAAAACTTTTTTGGGTTTCAAGTTAATGAATTATTTGGAAATAAAAGTAGAGAAGAAATTATTTTATTAATTTTGATAGCTTTTGTAAGTATAATAATATTTTCAAGTATCTTTAAAACTCTATTGCTATGGTTTACCACTAAATTTAATGCTGATATAGGAACGGATATAGCCAATAAGGTATTTATTAAATTAATTGATTATCCTTATGAAGAGTATATTCAACAAAGTTCAGACAAACTAATTAGCGATATTGCCAATAAAGTTACAGCAGTAATTTTTTCTGTAATTTTTCCTATATTACTCTTTTTAAGTACATTGATTCAAATTGTTGGAATTATTGTTTTATTATTATTTGTTAATACTCTTCTAGTCTCTTACATAATATTATTTTTTTTAGTTTTTTATTTAATAACCTTTATATTTGTAAAAAAAAAATTATTTGAAAATAGTAAAATTATTGCTGATGAAGAATCTATTTTAATTAAATATATTCAAGAAGGATTGGGGGGAAAAAGAGAAATTACTATTAATAATTTACATTCATTTTTTATAAATAAATTTAAAAATTCAAATCAATTATTAAGAATTGCTCAATCTAAGAATAATTTTTTAGGAATACTGCCAAGATATGTAATTGAAGCTCTAGCTATAACCATTATAGCTTTTACTTTTTATTTCTTATTATTTAACAATGTGTCTGAAAAACCCCAAGGAGAAATTTTGGCATTAATTGGATTGTTGGCATTAGCAGGTCAAAAATTATTACCATTAACACAGCAAACTTATACATCCTTATCTAGAGTAATGGGATCTAGAGAGTCTCTTAAAAGCATAGTAAATATTTTAAATCTAAAATTTGAAAAAGAATCTTACAAAAATAATGTAGGAAAAAATTTAACTTTTATTGAAAAAATTTCTTTAAAAAATATCACTTATGAATATGAAAAAAATAAAAAGATAATTTTAAATTTAAACCTTGATATTAAAAAAGGAAACAAAATAGGAATTATTGGTAAAACAGGATCAGGTAAAAGCACCTTAATAGATATTATTATGGGTCTACTAGAGCCAACAAGTGGTGAAATTAGAATAGATAATCAGATAATTGACAAAGATAGCTTAGATAGTTGGCAAAAACATGTAGCTCACGTCCCACAAAATATTTTTTTGAATGATGACACAATCATGAATAATGTTGCTTATGGTATTAATCCAAAATTAATTAATAAAGAATTGGTTAAAAAATCAATTAAAGATGCAGATTTATTTGAGTATGTATCAAAGCTCGAAATAGGCTTAGACACAGTTATAGGAGAAAGGGGAATAAAGCTTTCAGGAGGACAAAAACAAAGACTCGCTATCGCTAGAGCACTTTATAAGCAAGCTTCAGTAATTGTTTTTGATGAAGCAACCAGTGCATTAGACATTGAGACAGAATTTAATGTTATGAATGTTGTCAAAAATTTTTCAAAAGATATTACAATAATTATTGTTGCACACAGAATAGAGACATTAAAATTTTGTGATACGTTATATGAAATCTCCAATGGAGAAATATCAAACACGGGAACGTTTGATAATTTAAAAAATAAAAGTAAACTATTAAAAAGTATTGTTGTAAATGAGGATATCTAAAATATTATTAGTTGGTAGTAGTGGCTTTATAGGTTCAGAGTTAAATGCTACACTTAAAAAAAAATATGAAATATTAAAATTACAAAATAAGGATAAATCAAAAATTAGGTTAAAAGCAACAAAAAAAATTATAGATTTAATTAAAAGAAAAGAAATAGATACGGTAATTCATTTAGCCTCTAATTTATATGCATTGTCAAATAAAACAGATTATAACTTAGAAAAAGAAGAGATCATCAACCCAACAATTAAATTATTTGAATATTTAGCAAAACAAAATAAGAATATAATTTTTGTTTCTTCAGGAGGCACTGTTTATGGTGATAAAAAATTAG
>CEST01004005.1_pt1 | contig 10694 bp, 9 predicted proteins | sample 326921 | NCBI WGS metagenome assembly CEST01 (sample SAMEA2621509, study PRJEB7988) | marine metagenome | biome: marine biome (ENVO:00000447); feature: surface water layer (ENVO:00002042); material: "saline water (ENVO:00002010), including plankton (ENVO:xxxxxxxx)" | depth 5 m
CTCTGGTGGGTCAGTTGCAAATTCCATTGTTGGACTATCTCAATTAGGAAATAATGTTGGATTTATTGGTAAAATTAACAATGATGATCTTGGTCAAAAATATGAAGAAGGACTAATTAAGGAGAAAGTTCGATATTTTTATACAAAAAAAGAAGAGGTTTCACCTACAGGAACATGTTTAATTTTAATTACTCCTGATGCAGAAAGAACAATGGTAACTTTTTTAGGTATAGCAGGAAAAATTAGTGAAAAAGATATTGACGAAAAAGCAATAAAAGAAAGTGAAATGATACTTCTTGAAGGATATTTGTGGGATGAAGGTCAACCCAAATCCGCATTTGATAAAGCAATGTCACTGTCTAATAAAAAAGCAATGTCTTTATCAGATCAATTTTGTGTAAACAGACATAAAGATAATTTTTTAAATCTAGTTAACAACAAACTTGATATTACATTTGCTAACGAACAAGAAATTAAATCATTAATCAATGCTAAAAATTTTGAAGAAGTAATTACATTTGGGAAGCAATTAAAAAAAATTTTAATTATTACACGTGGTGAAAAAGGAAGCATTGCTATAAAAAATAATGAAGTCACAGAATGTGAAAGTAAAAAGAATTTAAAGATTGTCGATTTAACTGGCGCTGGTGATTTATTTGCAGCAGGTTTTCTTCATGGCTACATTAATAGTTTTTCAACTAAAGAGAGTCTTGAAAAAGGCACAGAAATGTCCTCAAAAATAATTCAAAAAGTGGGAGCCAGACTAAATTAACCTCAATTTATTCAATAAAATAGCCATTTTTATGGCTTAATATAAAGTTTTCATTATTAAATTTCTTACTTATTTTTTTTCGAAGTCTATAGATATGTGTTTCAACAGTATGGGTTTCTATTTCAGATGAATAGCCCCAGATATTTTTTTGTAAATCAAGAACGTCATGTTTAGCCTTACTCCCTTCTAAGTATAAAATAATTTCAATTTCTTTTTCCGTTAACTTTAAATCTAAATTACCTTTTGAAAAAAATTTTGAGTTTAAATCAAGTTCATAACCTTTAATATTAATCTTAGACTGCTGATTAAACCTTAATTTAATTAATTTGATGTTGATTAATTCAATCAATTTAATAAGTGGTAAAGGGAAATCATCAGAATTTAATAGATTTTTTTCATTTATATTTTTATTTAATAATAATTTTTGACTTGATTTAGAAATAAATAGTGAATTTTTTATATCTGAATCAAAATTTGCGAAAAATGCATCTTCATTGTCATATTTTGTAATTTTGAAAGATAAATTCTCTTTAATCTCCTCAAAGATTTCATATAGTGAATTAAGATCAATAATAAAAATATTTTGTTTAAACATATTTAATGAAAACCATGATAATCCATGTGAAAAATAAAAACACCCTTATAATTGATGATTTTAAACTTAGATGTTGTATTGGTAAAAGTGGTATAAATTCTAATAAAAAAGAGGGAGACCACTCAACACCAAAGGGTCTTTTTAAATTAAAAAAATTATACTTTCGAAAAGATAGGGTGGGTATTCCTAAATGTAAAATTCAAAAAAAACAAATTACTAAAAATATTGCTTGGTGTGATGATCCAAAAGACGTCAAATATAACAAGGAAATTCTTGTTTTAAATGAATATCATAAAGAAAGTTTTTATAGAAAAGATTACAAATATGACTACCTACTCACGATTAGTCATAATGAAAAAAAAACTCCCTTTAAAGGTAGTGCTATTTTTATTCATTTAACACGTGATTATAAATCTACAGCTGGATGTATCGCACTCAAAAAGAATGATTTTGAAATTTTGCTAAAATTAATTAATAAAAAAACACAAATAAAAATTGGCTAATCACGCCTACCAAAAATATTAGATCCGATTCTAAGAAATGTAGCATTATTTTGAGAGGCCTCCAAATAATCGGAGGACATACCCATGCTTAAATCAACCAAATTTAATTCTTTATTAATTCTATTCATTTCTGAAAAATAATTTTGGGAACTTCCTTCTTTTGGAGGAATACACATGGTTCCAATAATGTTTAAATTTAAATTTTTACAGTATTTATAAAAGTCAGAAACATCCTCTTTTTTAACTCCAGATTTTTGTTCTTCACCACCAATGTTTATTTGAATAAAGATTTTAAGATTTTTATTTTGTTTAATTTGCTCATTTGCAATTTTGGTTGCTAATTTCTCATTATCTAATGAATGAATATAATCAAAAATGTTAACTGCTAATTTTACTTTATTAGTTTGAAGCTTTCCAATTAAATGTAATTTGATGTTATTATTGATTTTAATATTACTCCATTTATCGATTGATTCTTGAACTTTGTTTTCACCAAAATGCATATGACCATAATTTACAAGTGGCAATATATCATTTATTGGAAACGTTTTGCTTACTGCAATTATATTTGGTATTGTACCAACTTTAATCTTTAATATATTTTCTATAGTGTTTAGATTGCTTATAGTTTTATGCATAAAAAATTACCAAACTTTTATCACTTTGTAGACGATCTAAATATAAATGAAATCACAAAAATTGATAAACAAATTGCTATCATCTATAGAAATTATCAAATTAAGCCTAATATTAACAAAATTATTCATTTTAGAAATTATTGCAAAAATAATAGGAGAATTTTTTTAATAGCAAATAATTTTAATCTTGCCTGCCAGCTAAATCTTGATGGATTTTATATACCAGCATTTAATAAAGAGAATATTAATAAATATAAAAATAATAAGTCAATTGTTATTGGTGCAGCACATAATCTTAAAGAAATAAGAATTAAGGAAACACAAGGTGTTGATCAAATTTTCTTATCTCCAATTTTTAAAACCTTAAAATCTAATAAATACTTAGGTTTATTAAAGTTTAATCTATTATGCATGTATACAAATAAACCAATAATAGCTTTGGGTGGCATTAACAGTCAAAATATTAAACAAATAAAAATGACAAATTCTATTGGAATTGCTTCTATCACATATATAAAAAAGAATAAAAAATTTGCTAAAATAAGTATATGAACTTGGATATAAAAACTGAATTATCAAAATTAATTAATGCTTTTAACTCTGGTGAGTATGATTTTGTAATAAATAAAGCTTCTGTTTTGTTAAAAAAGAATCAAGAGAGTGACTTTTTGTGGAATCTTAAGGGGCTAACCCTGCAGATTCAAAAAAAATATAAACTTTCTATTAGTTGCTTAATAAAAGCTTTGCAAATAAATCCTAAAAACTTAGCTGCAATAAATAATCTAGGTATTTCTTATAAGAATACTATGGACTACGCAGCTGCAGAAAAGTGCTTTAATAAAGTCATCGGCCTAGACGCGTCATACATAAAGGCCCTGATAAATTTAGGTAATTTAAAAAATGAAACTTATAAATTTGATGAAGCAATCCTATTTTATATAAAGGCTATAAATTTAGATGAAAAAATTCCAGAAACACATCTTAATTTATCTTATGCTTACCAAAGTATTGGTAAAATAATTGAAGCAAAAAAACATTTAAACAAGACGCTTGAGTTAGATAAATCACTTACAAGAGCTGATAAGATGTTAAGTGTTCTAATAGACTACAGTACTAATGCCGAACATTTAACTAGTATGATTGATAAGATTACAAATTTAAAGCTAACAAATGAGAAGAAAGTTTATCTCTATTTTGCAATAGCAAAAGCACTTGAGGATCTAAAAGATTTTGACAAGTCATTTGAATACTTAGAAAAAGGTAATCAATTACAAAGAGCAAGCTCATCTTTTAATTTTGAAAACATTCAAAAGTTATCAATTAGTATTAAATCATTTTTCCTTGATTATAAATTTAAAAATAAATTTAAACAAATAAATAAAAAAAAAATAATTTTTATTTTGGGCATGCCTAGATCTGGCACAACTCTCGTTGAAAAAATAGTTTCAAGTCATTCAAAAGTTTCTGGATTAGGTGAATTAAATATATTTAGTAATATTATGTCTAGTAATATTATTAAGGATAATGAAATTGATGATAGTAAAATTGATGAATTTATGAATAACGATTTATCAGAAAGTTATATGTTCTATTTAAATAGTTTTAAAATTAAAGGCGAATATATTACAGATAAGTCATTAATAAATTTTTGGTTTATTGGTTTTATCAAACATTTTTTTCCTAATTCTAAAATAGTTCATTGTACAAGAAATCCTATGGATAACTGTCTTTCTATTTATAAGAATCTTTTTGATACTCATGAGGGTTGGTTTTATAAGCAAGAAGATCTTGCAAATTATTACAATGTTTACAAAGACTTAATGAAATTTTGGAATAAAACATTTGATGGTCAAATCCATAATATTAAGTATGAGAATTTAATTAAAAACTCTGATGAAGAGATAAAAAAAATTATTAATTTTTGTAACTTGGAATGGGAGGATAGTTGTTTAGATTTTCATAATAGTAATACAGCTATAAAAACATTAAGCGTAAATCAAGCAAATAAACCAATTTATAGCTCTTCTGTAAACTCATCAAACAATTATGAAAATAAATTAAAAGTACTATTTTCAAAGTTAAATTAATTTTTAAACCACTTATAATCGTTTCCTATTTCTTTAAAAATATTATGATAATTTTTTAAGTAGCTAAGATCATGTTTTTCAATTGGTTTTCTTAATTGAATACTGCTAGCTGTTTTGATTATATTGTCTTTTTTTAAATTGATAGAACTTTCTGACCATTCTATATTTAAGAAATCAAATAACTCTTTAGAAATTTTTTTTGGGTCACTTGAGAGTTCTTCTAAATTGATAACTTTAAAATTAGAATTTTTTGTTTTAAGTTCATTGTCTAGCTTTTGCATAATTAAATCAAAATATTTAAAAATTTTTTCAGTGGAGTGTGACCACAGAAGATGTGGTAAAAAATTCTTTAATATTCCTAAAATATTTGCAAAGGGATTTCTTGAGCAATATATAAATTTAGCTTCTGGAAAAATTTTTTTAATTACATCTATATAAAAAAAATTTGTAATTGATTTATCGGTAAAAATATTATTTTTATTGATATTGATTAATTTTAATTGATCGTATTGATAGATTAAATTCTCACTTAATATTTCATAATCATCTTTTTTAAAATTAAAATCAGTTTTTAAAACCTGAGAATTAATATCTTTAATTATTTTTTTAGAGAAAAAAACACTATCAAATGCATTAGTTTCGCCTCCGATTATTATTTTTTTTGAACCAGCACCAATAATATTTTCAACTAAAGTCGTACCAGATCTAGGCATTCCCAAGATAAATATTGGTCTAATTTTTTTATTTATTTTAATATTATCATCACTGCATTTCTTAATAAATTGAGGTAAAAGAGTATCGTAATAATTCCACTCTTCTTTTGCTGCTATTTTTCTTCCCTCTAAATATAAAGAATGAGAGTTATTTAATAGTTTTATTTCGTTATTAAATTCATTTTTTGAATTTTCATTTTGAGCTAAAATTAAATTAGCATATATTTTATTTTCACTTTTTATTGTATTTTTTAAATCACTTTTTATTTTATCAACTAATTCTTGTGTTAAATACTTTCTTTCTAATTTGATTAATTGATAAAAAACCCCATAATTATTTTTTTCTAATTCTAAAACTAATAGATAATATTTTTCTGCTTTTTCAAAGCTACCTTTGTCTGTATGTGCTTGTGCTAAACTAATTAATGTATTCTTATTTTTTGCATCTAGGGCCAAAGATTCTTCTAAAATTAAAATTGCTAAATCATATTCATTAGTAGCTTTATATAATTCAGCTAAAAAATTTAAATTTAAAGAATCTTTTGATTTTAGTTGTATTGATTTTTTTATACTCTCAATTGCCAGATTATATTCAAATAATTTAAAATAAGTGTGTCCTAAGTACCAATTAATTAAAAAATGATCCTTAGTTATCTTCAGATATTTAAGCTTCTCTAGTGCGTCTTGATAATTTGCTGTTTGGTAGGAATTTAAAGCTTCTTCAAGTTTCAATTCAAAATCATGATCCTCGACTTTAAGTTTTTTATCTTGAAAAATTTTTTTTGTGTATTTTCTTTGTTTAATTTTTAAATTTTTTCTCATTACACAGATCTAATTTATTAAACATTAAATCAATTTGAATATTTATTATACTCAAAAAAAAACGGCCCTTAAAAAAGGGCCGCTTAATATAATAAAATTACTTATGTATTAGAACGCTAATGATAAGCTTACTTCAGTAATCTCGTCATTTGTGTTTTGAACACCTTTAACATTATCCATCTCATTTTGTTGGATTGCTAAAGTTGCTCCACCCATAGTATAGGCTAACGCAAGTCCTTTTGCTTGTTGTTGAACATCAGCTTGTCCTGAACCAGTAGATCCATCAGATGAAGTTTTTTTGTAGTCATTTTCGTGCTCATTGTATGAAATTGACAAATTGTCATTTACATTGAATGCAATACCATAAGCATTAACTTCATTTGCTGCACTTGCTGCTGTACCACCACGTGATTGAGAGAAAGTGTAACCAACAGTTACACTGTTCCAAGTGTAGTTAGCGTAAGCAACCATTCCCTCAACATCCGTAGATGAATTAGCAATCAAACTGTCCGCATCATTCTCACCATAACCTGCACCAAAATCTAAACCATCAACTAATGTACTATTAGTCACAGAAAAGTTAGTGTTAGATCCTGTTTGAGTTACTGTAGTAGCAGTTGATCTTGCTCCTGTATTACCATCACCAGCGTCAGCAGATGAAAGAGAAGGTGCATATTCAACGTTTATGTTCATACCCATGTAAGTATTTTTGTAACCTAAAACACCACCAGATCCACCACTTCCAGCAAGACCACCAGATGAGTTAGCTGTATTGTGCCAAGATTCTTCCCAAGCTGTAGGAGATTTGTCATCAATTGGTCCTACACCGTAAGAGCCTACACCTTGATCAAATCCAAACTCACCCATATCACCCATATCAAGTGTTATTTTGTGAGATAAAAATCCAGCTGGATTGTTGTCATTGATTGCTGCATACCATGTTGCAGTACCAACACCATCAACTTCTCCTGAACCATTAAAGCTCATTGCTGATTTAGAACCAAATGAGTTACCAACGTTGGCTTTATCATCTGATTTATATGTTAGTTCCCAAGTACCTGTTACAGCTAAATCGCCAGCTGATGCAGAAACTGCCACAAGTGATCCAGCAAGAGCTGAAAGACCTATTTTTTTTAGTTTATTCATAATAACTACTCCTTTATTTTTATTAATTAATTAATTAATTATGAGACATGCTTTTACTAAATATATAAGCATTTAGGTTAATTTCTTGATAAAACGTCCATTTTAATACTCTTTGTTGCATAAATATCACGTTTTAGTTGTTTATTTATTCAATTTTTCGAGATATTTATCAATAAATATTAATCAACTATAAGTGTAAATGAAAAATAATTCAATTTTTGAAACAACTTCTTTAAAAAAAACCCTTCTATTTTTTACATCAATTTTAATTTTTTTATCTATTTCTCAATGTAATATTTACAAAAAAACTGATGCTAGAAAAAATCCTACGAACGCCAAGGAGAGAGTTCAAAAAAATCTTGAGGAAGGAAAAAGAATTAAATTTAGTGACATAACTAATCGTGGAACCGGTAAGTTTGAATTTGCAAGTTCTAATGAGATGTGGAGAGCTACTATAGATATACTAGACTTCGTACCACTAGCTAACGCCGATTACGGAGGAGGAATTATTATTACCGATTGGTATAATGCTTCTGATACTAAAAATTCTTCGATAAAGATAATGATACAATTTTTATCTAATGATATTAGACCAGATGGTATAAAAATAACTATTTACAATAAAGACTGTACCAACACTAATGGAATATCCAGTTGCAATACTACTAAAAATGATGGAAAAATTGCTGATGAACTTCGTGTGGCAATACTTAAACAGGCATCTATTTTAAAAACTATTTCGACAAAGAAAAAAGTTGCTAAGTTTAGAAAAGACAGAAAAGGAACACCTGGAGTTAAAGACTAATAAAGAAATTAATTCTAATTAAATTTCAATTTCAATAATGGATAGATACAATTTTAAAACTATTGAGGTTAAATGGCAAAAATATTGGGAAATAAACAAAACATTTCAAACTAAAGCAGATAAAACAAAAAAAAAATTTTATTGCTTAGAAATGTTTCCTTATCCATCTGGTAAGATTCATATGGGGCATGTTAGAAATTATACTATTGGTGATGTTTTAGCTCGATACAAATCTATGCAGGGTTATAATGTTATGCACCCAATGGGTTGGGACTCTTTTGGTATGCCAGCTGAAAATGCTGCTCGTCAAAATAATTTAGATCCTAAAGAATGGACTGAAAAAAATATATCTATAATGAAGTCTCAACTAAAGTTGCTTGGGCTGTCAATTGATTGGACTAGAGAAATAACAACTAGTTCACCTGATTATTATAAACATCAACAAAAATTTTTTCTGGACCTTTATGATAAAAACTTAGTCTACAGGAAAGAGAACTACGTTAATTGGGACCCGATTGACCAAACTGTATTAGCAAATGAACAGGTAATTGACGGTAAGGGATGGAGATCAGGAGCCATTGTTGAAAGAAAAAAGTTAAATCAATGGTTTTTTAATATTACAAAATTTTCTGACGATCTCCTAGGTGGATTAGAAAAGCTTAATGAGTGGCCGGACAAGGTTAAGACTATGCAAAAAAATTGGATTGGAAAATCTTTTGGCTGTGAAATTGATTTTAGTATTGAAGGCAACAATGAAATCAAATTTATAAAAATTTTTACAACAAGGCCTGATACTTTGTTTGGCTGTTCATTTCTTGCTTTATCCGTTGATCACCCTCTTTCAAAATATTATGAAAATAATGCTGACTTTCTAAAATTTAAGGAACAATGTTCTAAAAATGGAACAACTGAAGAAGCTATGGCTCAAGCAGAGAAGTTAGGATTTAAAACTAATCTACTTGGAGTTAACCCCTTTGATCCTGAAAAAAAAGTTCCTATTTTTTTTGCGAATTTTGTTTTGATGGATTATGGTTTTGGTGCTATTTTTGGAAGTGCAGGTCATGATCAACGAGATCTGGATTTTGCCTTAAAATATGACTTAGAAGTTTTACCAGTAATAAAACCCTACAATCATATAGGTGATTTTAAAATTGAAAAAGAAGCTTACACTGGAGATGGTATAATTTTTAATTCTAAGTTTCTTGATGGTTTAAATGCACCAGATAATTCAATATTTGAAGCAATAAAAATTTTAGAAGAAAAAAAAATAGGTAAAAAAAAAATTAACTTTAGACTTAAAGATTGGGGTGTTTCACGTCAACGATATTGGGGTTGTCCAATACCAATTGCCTATAATAAAAAAAATGAAATTATTAAAGTTCCATTAGAAAACTTGCCCATCAAACTTCCAGAAAATATTAATCTAAATACAACAGGTAATCCATTAGACCATCAGGAACAATGGAAAAAAATTACAATTAATGATGAAGTGTGCACGCTTGAGACAGATACATTGGATACCTTTGTTGATTCTTCTTGGTATTTTTTAAGATTCTGCTCCCCAGACAATAATAGTGAAGCGTTTAATGTGGATGACATAAATTATTGGATGCCAGTTGATCAATATATTGGTGGAGTTGAACATGCCATATTACACCTTTTGTATTCAAGGTTTTTTATGAAAGCTTTAAATTTTAATAACAATCAATTGAATTTGACAGAGCCTTTCAAGGGGCTGTTTACTCAGGGCATGGTTTGTCATGAAACCTATAAGGATCAAAATAATAATTGGCTTAGCCCTGAAGAAATTATTATCGATGATAAAAAAAATTATTATAAAAAAAATAGCCCCTCAGAAAAAATAATAGTAGGTCCAGCCGAGTCAATGTCAAAATCAAAAAAAAACACAATAGATCCAACAAAAATAATTGAAAATTATGGTGCTGATACTGTTAGACTATTTATTCTATCAGACAGTCCACCAGAAAGAGACGTACAATGGTCAGATCAGGGGATGGTTGCTTCATATAAATTTATTCAGAAACTGTGGCAACTACATCAAAAAATCTTAGAAAAGATGAAGCATGAAAATAAAGAAACAGAAAATCAAAATTTAGATGAATTTACTAATAAACTTATTGATAAAATGACAAAGAATTTAGAAAAGTTTCACTACAACGTAATCATTGCAAATATGCATGAAATGTATCAGTTTATGATAAAGGAAATAAATATACCAATAAAGTCAGAAATTCTAAAGAAAAACTATTTAAAAATATTAAGTATAATGTTTCCTATTATCCCCCATTTTGTAAGTGAGTGTATGGAACAATTAAATAATAAAATTGAACCAAATTGGCCAATAATAGAAAAAAAATATTTAACATCTAAATTTTGCAACATTGTGGTTCAAATAAATGGCAAAAAGAGAGAAATAATTAAAGTAAAAAACGGTATTACTGAAAAAGAATTAATTTCTGAAATTGAAAAAAATGTTAAGATAAAACAATTTTTAGAAGGGAAAAAAATTATTAAAAAAATATTTATTCCTAATAAACTAATAAATTTAATAATATGAATAAAACCAATATTATATTTTTAATCTTTTTATTT
>CEST01019315.1_pt1 | contig 10635 bp, 10 predicted proteins | sample 326921 | NCBI WGS metagenome assembly CEST01 (sample SAMEA2621509, study PRJEB7988) | marine metagenome | biome: marine biome (ENVO:00000447); feature: surface water layer (ENVO:00002042); material: "saline water (ENVO:00002010), including plankton (ENVO:xxxxxxxx)" | depth 5 m
TTATTTTTTTCAACTAAAAAATCAAACCTTGTTTCTTTGTTAAAAAAGACTTCTGGTTTAATATTGTCATTGTTTGAAACTTCTTTAACTAAGTTATTTGTTAAGCCATGGTGGGCAATTTTGTTTGCAAAATGAGTATTAACACCTACTAATTTTTTTTTAACTTTAATGATTTCCAATGTAAATTTAAGTTTTCTTTTAGGATCATCATTTTTAGAAATAAAAACTTCATTCCCCTCATCTAATAATCCTTTCATTGATCCTGTATTTGGGCAGTGAGCAGTTACAATTTCTTTATCTAGTTTAATATCAGCAAAAAATCTTTTATATCTTTTGATAAGTTTGCCTTTAATTAAAACTTTGGTAAATTCCATATTTAAATTGTATATTTAAATATGACAAAAAACAAAAAAGTTAATGCCGCAATATTAATTATAGGAAATGAAATTCTTTCTGGAAGAACACAGGATACGAATACAGGCACGATAGCTCTCTGGCTGAACTCTATAGGTGTTACGGTCAACGAAGTAAGGGTTATACCTGATATAGAAGGTACGATTATCGATACTGTTAATCATTTAAGAAAAGTAAGTGATTATGTTTTTACAACAGGTGGTATTGGCCCAACTCACGATGATATCACTGCTCAATCAATATCTAAGGCATTTAAACTTGAATATGAGATTCATAAAGAGGCATTTAAAATACTGGAAGCTTATTATAAGACAGGTGAATTTAATGAAGGTCGACAAAAAATGGTATGGATGCCAAAAAAAGCTAATTTAATTTTAAATCCAACAAGTGGTGCGCCTGGATTTAATGTTGAAAATGTTTTTTGTTTACCAGGTGTACCCTCAATTTTAAAATCGATGTTGGGTGGCTTAACAAATGCAATAGTTGGAGGTAAACCAATTTTGAGTCTTACTATAAGTTTAAGAACTGTTGAAAGTGAAATAGCAGAATTTTTGACTAAAGTTCAAAATAATAACAAAGATGTAGAAATTGGAAGCTATCCATTTTTTCAAGCTGGAAAATTAGGAGTTTCAATTGTAATGCGTTCTGAAGACCAGTCTAGGATTAATAGTTGTAGTGAAAAAATTATAGAATTTGCTAATGAAAAAAAAATTGAAATAGTGGATCGTTAAATGCTTTACTTTGCTTATGGGAGTAATCTTAATCATTTTCAGATGAAGCGAAGATGTAAAGATAGTGTTTTTTTAAAGAAAATTAACCTTAAAGGTTTTAGATTAACTTTCAGAAGCAAATATAGAGCAGCAGATATTGAGCCTAGGAAAAACTCAACTGTCCCAGGAGGTTTGTTCAAAATATCTAAAAGTGATGAAAAAAAACTTGATGTTTATGAGGATCATCCAATTTTATATAAAAAATATTATTTTTATCATTATAAAAATAAAGTAATGACTTACACGATGGTAAAAAAAACATTATTTAAATTTCCTACTGAACGTTATCTTAATATTGTAAAACGTGGATACACTAATTGTAAACTTGATAAAAAATTTATTCTAAAGGCCTTAAAACAATAAGGGTATTTTGCCTACATTTTTATACAATGATCTCAAAAGGTTACATTTGCAGTATTCCTGCTAAAAAAGTTATTAAAATAATGTGACACTACTCCCTGAAGAATTTTTTCACATTTCAAAAATTAAAAAATGAACTTATTTCCAATATGTAGCGATTATGTTGAGCTTTTTTAAGACTAAAAAGTGATGACTTGTACAATGGGAGAGAGGTTACCATTTCATTTTTATTGATTGAATTTTAAAATATGTTTAATTAACTTTAATGTTAAAAATTATACTTTTTATTATTTTGTTTCCTACTGCAGCGTTAGCTTATATTGATCCTGGAACAGGTAGTATTATTATATCATTTTTAGTTGGTATAATTTCAGCTACTTTATTTTATGTTAAGAATTTCTGGTTAAAAATAAGAAATTTTTTTACCAAAAAAAAAACTAATCAGAAAAAACCTTAAGAAAAGACGCATCAACATTACCGTTAATTATATTAACTATTTTAAAGATACTTTTGCCAATTAAATGGGTTTTTTCTCCATCATCGAATAAAATATCTATTTTCTTATTAAAGGTATTTTTATTAAAATAAAGAGCATTATATAGATCTTCATTTCCTAAATATTTACAATTATTTTTTTCAGATTTATCAATAATGAATTTACTTAATTCTTTACAATAGTAATTAGCTAAATCAAAAGTAGAAATGATTGACTCATTGATTTCATTTAACCTATTTGAGTTTAGAGGTTTTACCATTAAAAATGGTCTATACATTGAGTAGCCATATTTTGAATTATTTTTAGTCAGCGAAAAAATGCTAGATTTAGGATATAATGTTGAGTGTATCCCATTATCACTCTTGAAAACAATAATTGAATTTTTATATATTTCTTTAGTCTTTAAAGTATTAATAAATTTTTCTAAAAGTTTCATTGAACATTTTCCAACCCCAACCATTTGCGAAGCATTTTGTGGTAAATTTTGAACAAATTGACAATTTTTATTTAAACTAATTGGTAATTGTGAAAAATACCAATGACCCATATTTACTGAAACATCTTGAGTATAATTTGAGTCATTAATACTATTTATAAATTTTTCAAACTGACTAAGACTTTGCTTGTTTTCCCAAAGATATTTATCTCCAAACTGTGTTTGATAAAAATGTTTAAATTTATAAGTAAAGAGTCTCTCTAAAGAAGGAATAATAAATCTTTGAAATGTTAGGGTAATTCTCTCAAAAATTTTAAGATCAGTAAAATCTAATAATTCATCTTTTTCTATTAAGCTATTATAACGACCATAAAAATTAGTATTAATATCATTTTTTTTTATAAAATTAAAAAAATTATTTGGATTAGGTTTTAATTCTTTTTTATAATCAACTTTAGATTCACCTAAAAAATTTTTAGGTAATTTATTACCATAAATCTCAAACATTATATTTGAATAAGTTGATTGACTAGAGCTGATAAATTTATTAAAAAAAACAAAATCAGTTAAATAACTTTTATTTTTGTCTTTTTTAAACACATCTTCAATAATATGAGATGGTATATTGTCAAAAGATATTACAAACACATTTAATTTTTTAGAAATAATTAAATTATCAGCAGTAAAATTTTTATTTTGGTTCGTATATTTCTTGTATAAAATTGTTGAAGAGTAAACTGTGCTAACTAGAATAGTTATAAATGAAGCTATTATAAAAAAATTATAAATTTTAAATTTAATTGTTATTGAGGTTAATAAAATTGCAATAATTAAATTAATAAAAATTATAAACTTTAAATTCTCACCATGTGAAGAAATATTTGGGTGAATAGTTGATATCAAACAAATAAAATAAAAAAAAATTAAACAAAAGTAAAAAAAAATATTTTTAGATATTCTTTTAAATATTAATATGAATAGGCAGGATAATAATAATAAAACTAAAAATAAAACTATTGAAACTCCTAAAACGCTAACTGTGAAATGAAACTCAAAATTATTTATGAAAACATTAAGAGTATTACTTACAATTAATAGATAAAATGAAAAAAATATAAATAAATGTTTTTGTCCTAGTGTCATTAATAAATTTATAATTTTATTTTGTAAAGGTTGTGTTGATTAAACTAACATAAGTTTCTGAAGTTAGGGTAATTATATTTTTTCTTTCAATGTTTTTTATTAGGTAAATCCAGTAAAGTTTAAAAAGTAGCTTATTATTCTTGTTCAATTATAAATTATAGTCATTATTAATTTAGGTTAAAAAAATATAAATTTATTTATTTAAAAAAATATTTTATTAATCTTTTAAATAAAAAATAATTTAGGTAATTATTAACAAATAAATGAGCTTCTTTTCAGACTTCAAAAATCTAAATAGTTATTTTAATGAGCAAGATTATTCTAACCAAGTAGTTTTTTATTCAGAAACAGCAAATGATTGGCAACACACATCTGAAATTATTAAAGAATTAATAAAAAGAACTAGTTTTAACATTTTATATATATGTTCAGACAAAAATGATTACGGGTTAAGTTATAAAGAAAAAAATTTTAAATCTTATTTAATCAAGAATAAACATTTATTAACTTGGTTATTTAAAAATATCAGATCCAAAATTATGCTGATGACACTTCCAGATCTAAATCAATATTATTTAAAAAGATCAAAACATTTAGTTCATTATATTTATATTCCCCATTCTTTATCTAGCTTACATTCAATTTATAGGAAAGGTGCTTTTGATCATTTTGATACTTTATTTTGTGTTGGGCCACATCACATAAAAGAGGCAAGAAAAATTGAACAGATTTATAATTTAAAAAAAAAGTTTTTAATTGAATTTGGTTATAGCAAGATTGATAATTTGATTAACAGTTACAAAAGTTTTAAAAAAAAAAAGAATGATAAACTTAATTTTTTAATTGCACCTACATGGGGTGATAATTCCATTATAAACAATGGTAAAGTAATAGAGGTTATGGATCACATAAAATTACTTGGGCATAACATGATATTAAGACCTCATCCAATAACTGTTAGAGAGTCCAACGATATTATAAATAAAATAATTTCTAGATATAAAGATTATTCAAACTTTATTTATCAACCAAGCACAGATAATAATCAAACGCTCTATATCTCTGATGTACTTGTAAGTGATTGGTCTGGTGTTGCCTTTGAATTTGCTTTTGGATTAAAAAAACCAGTTTTATTTGTTGATACTCTTAGAAAAATTAAAAATATTGATTATGATAAAGTTGGAATAGAGTCATTTGAATTTTATGCTAGAGAAATAGTGGGGGAGTTTTTTGATACAAAAAAAACATATAGTCTAAAAAATATTAATACTGTTAATGATGAACAAATTGAAAAAAATGTTTTTTCATTGGGTAAATCTGCTAATGTTGCGTGTGAATATATTTCTAAACTTATGAAATAAATGCCCAAGATTGATTATCATGTAAATAATTTTAACTCATTAACCTTGTTCAATTATTAAAAATAGCATAAATATTTATGAAATTTCTTTGAGTAACTAATTAATTTATATTTAAATGAGAATACTTTTTTTAGGTGATATTATAGGCTTATCTGGATGCAGTGCTGTAGTACGGCACTTACCCAATCAAATTAAAAAAAAACAAATAGATTTTGTAATTGCTAATGGAGAAAATTGTGCTGAAAAAGGTATGGGAATTACTGAGAAAATTGCCAATAATCTTTTTGATAATGGGGTAAATGTTATTACTTCAGGCAATCATATATGGGATCAAAAAGAAACTGCTACCCACATAGAAAAAGAAGATAGATTGTTAAGACCATATAATTCTTTATCTCCAGCTCCAGGAAAAGGTTTTCAAGTTTTTACTTTAAATAATGGTTTAAAAATAGGCGTTCTTAATTTAATGGGAAATATATTTATGAAAAAATCTAAAAATGTATTTAAGGTGGCAAAGAAGTTCTTAGAAAATAATTCTTTTAAAAAAGATTATGATTTTTTAGTTTTAGATTTTCATGCAGAAACAAGTGCTGAAAAAATGGCTATGGGTCATTTTTTTGATGGCAAAGCAACTCTTGTAGTTGGAACACACACACACGTGCCAACAAACGATGCAAGAATTTTAGAAAATGGTACTGCATACCTAACAGATGCCGGCATGACGGGAAATTATAATTCAGTAATGGGTTATGATAAACATATTTTTATTAAAAAGTTTTTAAAAGAAGATGTAAAAAAAAATTTTCCAAAACCTGACAATATAAGTTTATGTGGTGTTATTGTTGACGCAGATTTAAATACTGGATTTGCGATAAATGTAGAAATTTTTATATGTGGTGGAGAGCTAAAAAATTCTTATTAATTATTTTTTTTTAGATTTGCAATATTTTATTTAATACTTTTATCAATAATATTTCTAATTTTTATAAAACATTTTTTAATACTTAAATTTGTCGTGTCAATTAAAATAGAATCTTTCGTTATCTTTAATGGAGAAATTTTTCTTTTATAGTCACTTTGATCTCTTAGTTTAATACTTTTTAAGACATCAATATATTTAACCTTTTTATTCAAAATTTTTAATTCTTTAAACCTTCTTTTAGCCCGTGTTTTTATATTAGCCGTAAGAAAGAATTTAAAGTCAGCATCGGGTATAATTTTATATGTAATATCTCTCCCGTCTAAACATGATCCATTATATTTTTTTGGAGGTGTGTATGCATACTTCTTTTGAATATTGTCAATTAATTTTCTAATTTTTTTATCTTTTGAAATTATGGAAGCTTCCATTCCAATTTCATTGGGTAGTAGTTTCTTATTATTAAGATCTTTTAATTTAATATCTTTAATTATCTTTTTTACTTGTATTAAATCAAATTTTTGTGGATTTTTTATTTTGTGATAAGCAAGTATACGATAAAATTTCCCAGTATCTAAATAAAATAGATTATAATGCTTAGATAATAATTTTGATTGTGTGCCTGCTCCCGCCCCAGCCGGAGAATCAATAGCTATTTTTATATTTTTTATTTTCATAAATTTTTTATAAAATCTAATTTAACAATAAAATTAAAAATTATTATTATCTATTAAAGATTTTTTTGATAAAAATTTAGAAATTTTTAAGTCCATTAAATAACTTGGAATTGTCTTATTTTTTATTAAAAGTTCTCTAATTTTTGATCCACTTATTTTAATTTTATGTTTTTTTAAGCATTTTTTGCTTAAGCATTTTGTGTTTTTTATTTTTTTACAATTTGAACAAAATATAGGTTCCTTTCCTGGTATTATCTTAATATTCAATTTTTTCTGATGCTTGTAACAAAATTGCTGAGACTGTTTATACCCATAAAAATCTTTAATACCGGCATGATCTCTTCCTACCCAAAAATGAGTACATCCATAATTTTTTCTAACTATAGCATGAAGAGCTGCCTCTCTGTATCCCGCATACCTTGGGTAAGAAAAGAAGGGTATTGAAAAAACTTTTTTTGAATTGAATCCTTTTGAGGCTATTTTATTTGTTTTAACTATTAATTGATCACTATATTCACCCATCTTATACTGACCAATAAGAGGCTGAATTAATAGGGCACCAAATTTCTTAAATAGAAAGCTATGGATCCATTGATGTGCTTTATGAGGTACATTTCTAGTATGAAAACTTGCAAGTGATGAAATTTTGTTAATCTTAATTTTTTTCCGAAACAGCGCTGGTGAAAAAAAATATTTATGCTTAAGATTTATTTTATTAATCTTTTTATAGTCAAAGCTCAAAAATCTATAATTTTCTTTAATAAATTTTTTAGAATATGGGTGTTTCAAATAATTAACTCCATAAATTTTTCTACATATTTTATTTTTATCTAAACTATAAAATTTAACGTTATAAATATTTAATAAATATTTATTTTCATAATATAAATCAAAATTATTTTTTTTCTTTAATTTAAAATACACCTCTTTAGTAACACCAAAGTAGATCGGTAGAGGAAAAAAATAGTTTTTAAATTTTTTATTATTGATTATTTTTAAAAACTCTACTTTTGACACAAAATTTTTTAATGGAAGAAAAACATCATTTAATAAATTTATTAAATCAGAAAATTGATTTTTAGTAATATTTATTTTGCTCATTGTGAATATTGTATTTAAAAGTATTTGTAATATATATATATAAAATAATTATAAAAAAATGCTATTTGATTTCACAATAATTGGATTTGGAGTAATTGGAGTTCAAACTCTTCTTGGAATTAAAAACTTTTTGCTAAAAAAGAAGAAAAAAAGTAAAAATAAAATTAGAATAGCTATAGTTGAAAAAAATCTTAAGAATATCCCTGGCGGTGTAGCCTATAGCCAGATAAATTCAAAATTTGGTTATTTTAACAATCCTCTAAGATTATCGCATCCTGAGTTTATTAAATGGTTTAATTTAAAGGATAATAGAGAAAGATTAATAGATTTTTCAAATAATAAACCGTCATACAATCTTAATTCTTGGATAAAAAAAAATGAATCTATTTTAAAAAAAAATTATCAAAATTATAAGGAAATATACTTACCTAGATTTATTTACTCATTTTATTTAAAGGATAAAATAATAGAATTTTTAAATTTTGAAAAAAAAATGAATATTTCAATAAAGTTCTATCAGGGGGATGTTAAAAAAATTGAAGATAATGATTCTTACAATATTTATCCTAATAAATTATTTCATGAATTTCTCATTAATTCCTTTAAAAAAAATTTAAAAATCACGAAACGTAACCTTAATTATTTAAAAATAATAAAATCAAAAAAATTAATTATTGGGACGGGTGTAATTCCTCCTAAAATAATTAATGAAAAAGTTGTGCATAAAAATTTTAATTATATTTGGGATTTTTATAGCAGTGGTGGAACCAGCAATTTAATAAAAAAAATTGACGTTATTTCAAAAGTAAAAAAAAATATCTGTATTATTTTTATTGGAAATAAAGCTGGTTTACTTGAAACTATGCAAGAAATTGAAAGTCTTATTAAAAATAGTACTATTAATATTAATATAGTTTGTATTTCAAAAAATAGTCAAACACTTCAAAAAGCTGAACGTTCAAAAAAATTTATTTTTTTTGAATTTAAATATTTGACTAAAAAAAACATTGAAAACATTAATAAAGCAGAACAAATACTTCATCTACTTAAAAATGAGTTTAAAAATGCCATATTAAATGGTTTTAATAAGTATGATGTTTGGACAAATGTTCTTACAAATAAAATCATGTCCTCATGTTACAATCGGTTAAATGAATTAGAGAAAAAAAATTATAATTTTTTTATATTTCCTTTAATTAGAAATATTACAAGATACACTTACCCAGATACAGTTAGTGCTAAAAATAGACTTGAAAGGGCAAATAAGATTAAATTTATAAGAGATAAAGTTGTGAAAGTTGTAAAATATAAAAATATTTTAATTTTAGAAACACAATATAAGAAATTAATTAAAGGTGATATTGTTATCAATGTTTCAGGACCAGTAAGTGTTGTTGAAAACACAAAAGAAATTGAATTTATTTCATCATTAAGAAAAATTACAAAAAAATTTAATGAAAGAGGTTTTTCAACAGATAAAAATTTTATGCTCGAAAAAGGTTTATTTCTACCTGGAACTTTATCTAATAACTTTAACCCTGGTAGAGAAACAATCATTAAAGCAATTACAAAGAATGCCCACAAAGTTGCTAAAAATATACTTGATTAATATATAAAAAAACAGGTTCAATAATATTAATATTTTTTTAAAATCATTCTTTTCTTGAAATTTTTTAAAGATTGTTTTATTTAAATCATTGAAATTTAATAGAATATTAAAATGAATAATGATCAATTATCGTGGGAAGAATTTTATAACGAAAGTAAAGACAGAATTACTTTACCTAAAAAGATAAATGAATTTAATAGATTGGTCGCTCACACAAAAAACTTTTTTATTATATCTGGATATGGAGCCTTTACACCAGGTTATCTGTTAATTATTTCAAAAGATTTCCTACCATCATTTGGTTTTGTGGATGAAGGCCAACAAAATGAACTTAATTTCATGATAAAAATTGTAAAAGAAACAATTAATCAGGAGCTAAATAGAAATTCAGTTATTTTTGAACATGGCATGTGTGCATGTGTAGGCGGTCTTGATAGAGCTCATATTCACATAATGAGTGTTCCAAATGAGAGTAATGAAAAAACTATTTCAGATGCAATTGATCTCACACTTTATAACAGAAAAGCAGGAATAGAATATATTGAGTATAACAATTACAAACTTCAAAATTTACATGATATAAATCATATTTATGAAGATTTAATTTCAAAAAAAGAAACTAGTAATGAGTTCAATATTGTTGGAAAACTTTTTAAGATAAAAGATATTCAAAATTTACCCGTACAAAAATGGCCATCTATAACTTCAAACCATATTAAAAAAGGTGGACATTATGTTTATTTTAAAAGTGATTTCGAAATTTCTTCATTTTTAACCACCAATAATTTTGAAACACAATTTGGAAGAGAGGTTGTTTATCAAAATGAATTATTTTTAAACAATAAATTTAAAGATAATGTTAAAAAATTAGAAAGAAATAACAAAAATTTAAATGTATGGAGATGGCAACATTATACATTCGAACAAGATATTTTACACTCTATGAAAATTGCCAAAACAGGATTAATTAAACTCGAAGAAAAATATCAAAATGATTATAATGAATTTGAGTTAAAGATTATTTAGTAAAGTTTTTACCATAAAACCTATTACTTAAGAATTGATTTTTTTTAATTTAATATATTATTAAAGTATAAAGAAGCTTTTTTATATGACAAATTATTATTAGTGTTAATTTATAGTTTCATACTACATGAAGATAACAAATGTTATTTATAATTTATAAAAAATAAATATATTTGTAATATGTGCTAATTAAATTCAGTTTTAAAGTAGTTTTGTCAAACCCAAGCCAACAAACTAGATTACACAGTATAGAGAAAAATAAAAAAATTTTACTTATTACCCTTGTTCAATTATAAATATTAGCATAAATACTCATGAAATTC
>CEST01180434.1_pt1 | contig 10508 bp, 13 predicted proteins | sample 326921 | NCBI WGS metagenome assembly CEST01 (sample SAMEA2621509, study PRJEB7988) | marine metagenome | biome: marine biome (ENVO:00000447); feature: surface water layer (ENVO:00002042); material: "saline water (ENVO:00002010), including plankton (ENVO:xxxxxxxx)" | depth 5 m
GTTTTGCAGATTTAGATAATGATGGTGATCAAGATATTTATGCAGTTCTTGGTGGTGCTTATGAAGGCGATAACTATCCTAATATTTGTTTTGAAAATCCGATTTCGAAAAACAATTGGATTGTACTTGAGCTAGAAGGTATCGAGTCAAACCGAAGTGCGATAGGAACTCGTTTAAAGCTTGATTTAGAAAATGGGAGAAGAATTTTTCACTCGATTAATACCGGTGGAAGTTTTGGATCAAATAGTTTACAAGCTGAAATAGGTATTGGAATTAGTGGATTAATAAATACATTAACCATTATTTGGCCTAATTCAAAAACACAAATTTTCAAATCCGTTCAGGGAAATAAAAAATATAAACTAGTAGAGGGACAAGATAAACTAATTGAAGTTCCATATCATAAGATTGAATTAAAGGGGAGAAAATTAATTCATCATTCAAAATAACCTCTTAAAGACCAAATTACCTTCAGAAAACAGAAAGGGTGTTTTAGCTAAATCTGATCTAAAGACCTACCTGACTGTCTACTTTTAACCTACAAAATAAGCAATCCTTTTAATATCAAAATAATAGATGTATATGGTAAGTAGATTAGATACTAGGGGAGTAGATGCTAAAAGTATTCCGAGAGGTATAGAAAGATAAATTAAGAATGCAAAACCATGGCAAGATTCCAAAATAATTTTGATTAAAACCTTCCAAAAATAACTAATTATTTTTGGAGGGTTTTTCTCGAAAGAAGGGGAGTGTAGCGGACTATTTTTTCGAATTAAATCGTCTTATACTCTTTTATTTCTTTATAATAATTTTGTAACTCTTGGCATTTTTATGATCAGATACTTTTAAAAAATAGAGACCATTATACAATGTATGTGTTTCCATAATACTTAAGGTACTTGCTGGTAATATTTCGCTTTTTAAAACTACTTGCCCCAACTCATTAAATAATTCTAAGGTTAGTTTTTTAGTTAATAAATTAGATTGAATAGCAATAAAGTCTTGTGCTGGGTTTGGATATACTTTTAAATTAAAGCTATTTTCATCAAAATCACCTACACCCAAAGTAGCATCATAATTGGTAGTGGTCTCATTTATTGAATTAACTTTAGACCCTGTAACATTTCCAAAGAATGTTGGGCCTACAGCATAAGGATACGCTGAGTTGTGATTCGTATCTACCGTAGCATAATACGCATACGTTCCAGACGGATATTCTGGTGTGACAGCAAAACGTCCATTGTGTTCGTCTAGATAATCTGGATTTGTATTAGAGAGATATTCATAATCCTCTCTAAAATACCCTAAATCCAAGACTTCTTGATTTCCAGCATTAGGCCCATTTGGTATGGTGAAAACTTGTCCTACATCTGGACCATTTTCACGTGTTGTAATATTCCGTAATGAATAACTAGATTTCATTCTTACAATATCTCCTGTTCCATCTGTATTTTCAGAAGCATAGGCTCCATAGATAGGAAAACCATCATAGGAATATCCAATTAAAGGTGAGTGGTTATTCGTATCAATCACATATAAACCATCTGCAGGATAGGTATCACATATATCAGATACTACCAATAAATCTAAGTTAAAAGCACTAGGGTTTTGATGATGGTGATAATTACCCATTGCAGGATGTGCCTTTACACAATCGAAACCATTCATTTCTGCAGGGATAGCATCTCTATTCCAATCTCTTGTGGTCATTGGGCCTCCAGGACAATTAGGGTTTCCAGGGCCACCACACAGTCTATTGTTATTGTTATCCCAAGCTACGCCATCTCTATAATCAAATAAAGAAACACCATTTATGAAGATACCTATGTTTCCTCCATTTGTGTTTGTTGATGTTCCTGTATTTTGTGTAGGATTTAATGAGATTTTATAGATGGCATTTTGATTCGTTGCTAAGGAAGGATTATTGCCAATAAATGGTCCAGTAATATAGGCAGGAATTCCTGTTGCTGTAACATATACCCAATTATTTGAGTAATCTACAGATTGCACATTTGCTAAAACATCATCTTCTATAGGTGTAGAGTTTCCTTCAATATAATGGCGGCCAGTAGTTCCATCATTGTTTTGAATCCACGATAAGATTCCAGGATCTGTTTGTGCTTTAGAAATGCTAATAAAAGTAAATAGAATTACAAAATGTATTAATTTTTTTTTCATCATGATAAGGTTTAAAGTGGTTGTTTATTTTTAAAAGGGAAAGTAAATCGTTTATCAAATAAAAACTCCTTATCAGTAAGTGTTCTTAAAAAGACAAGCAGGTCTACTTTTTCTCTATGAGTTAATTCTATATTGTTTTCTAGCACCTTAGATAAGGTATTACTGTGTTGTATGTCAGATGTATAATGGTTAATGACTTCCTGTAGGGTTTCAAAACGGCCATCGTGCATATAGGGCTTTGTAAATTGAATATTTCGTAATGTTGGTACCTTAAATTTTAAAGAATCTTCAGGATTATTTGTGATCAGTTGCCGTCCAAAATCATTTAAAGTAGGATCTATTTTTAACCCATTGTTTTCAAACTGGTTGTTTGTAAAAAGAGGTTCAGTATGGCAAGAGGAACACTTATTTCTAAAGATGTTTAAACCATTTTTTTCTTGTTCAGTAAACTCTCCACCCACTTCTTTTCTTATGTATTTATCATATTTAGAATTAGAAGTCGTTAGCATCACTACAAATTGCGTTATGGCTAATAAGGTCTTCTGACCGGTAATGATAGAATCATGATGAACATTATAAAAAAGAGTTCTGTATTTTTTTGATGCATTCAATTTTTCAACCACATGTTCTAGAGAATCATCCATTTCATTCTTACTAGAGATAGGTGCCAAGGCTTGTAATTCTATGTGATTGACTCCACCATCCCACATAAATGATGTGTTCCAGGCTAAATTCATGATGGTCATGGAATTTCGTGTTCCAATTCTTCCATCTATCCCGTGGCTTAACTCATGGTCTACATGCGCAAAACCTGTTGCTTGAGTATGACAAGAAGCACAAGAAATAGTGTTATCTCTAGATAATATTGGATCATAAAATAAGTGTCTTCCTAGCTGAAATTCATTTTCAGACATGGATAGTTTTGAAAAATTATAATGTGGAATAGGCCAATATTCTGGATATTCAAACAGCAACTTTTTATTCTTAAGAACAACAAAACCGAAGCATAAAAATAGACCAAAACCAAAGAGTATATGTTTTGTAACTCTAGTCATGAATAGAAAACATTTGTGGAAGTAAATTTGCAATTGAACTGGCTTCCTTCCCAGGAATCATCACTTGATTTTGAGAGGCCAAATAGATAGATTCAAAAAATGCATCAACCTCTAAATTTATTGTTAGTGTTTCTCCTTTTACAGAAGCTAAATTAAACACCAAAGTTCTTATTGTCTTATTTGGTTTTTGGTATCCACCAATATGAAATTGAAATTTATTTTTTCGGGTGTTGCAACTTGGGCTTTTTCCTTCAATTTTAAAATTAATGTAACCACTTTGCCATGACCAAAACATTCCATTTATAGGGTCTAAATCTCCCGCATTCGCTCCGGAAGTATTTAGTGTTTCATCAACACCTATATCAAAATTTAAGATATAATCGTTGGTATAAATTATATCAGACAATTCTATGGCTAATGTTTCTTTTTTAAAAATATCAACCAGTTGCTGTTTTTTAATTGTATCTATTGAAGCCCCTTTATCCATAAGCACAAAATTGGTTGCATAAAATTTTAGTTTCGATAGCTGAATTGAATCTTTTGATTGAGTGACATACCATGTATCTTTTATGATAGATTCTCCATTAAAACTAGGAACAATATTTACAATTAATTTTTCAGTATTTTCTTGTGAAAAAACTAATTGAAATGAAAATAGTGCTATTGCCAAAGAAAAACAAAAAGTCATAGATTTAGGTAGCGAATGTTCCATAAGATATAATTCCAGTTTTTTGCTTTTAGTTTTTAATTCATATAACATTTTATATGATGCTCTATCTATGAGGTTTGGTGACTAATTTATAGGTAAAATGATCCTAGTATTAAAAATCTCTCGGCGGAGTTCTCCTCTGCAACTCTTTTCTTTTATTTCGAAATGATCTTTCATTCGTTTTGTGACGCAACGCGTCTTTTAAAATAGTTTTAAATGTTTCTTTTTGAGTTTCTTTACAAATACTTTCAATCATTTTGAAGTGTTGAAAGACTTCTTCCTGTTTTTGTTTCTCTTTTTCACCTATTAAAGAGGTGATCGAATCAATAGATAAGTTAGAGTCAACTTTGTCTGTTAATCTATTAAAAAGTAAATTTTTTAAGTCTTTAATGTCCTTTGAGTACTGAATCATAGTCTCATGGTGTCCTGGAGATTTTCTTTTAAATTCTTCTAATTGAGAATCATTAAAACCAAGTTCTTTTATTAAAAAAAAATCAGGCATTTGAGCTCTTTTAGGTTTTTTGTGTTCACTATTCCCTATATAATTCACTATAAAAAAACCATTAAATAGAATTAAAAAAAAGAGTAAAAGGTATAAGATTAAATTCTTCTTCATAACTATTTTTGGATTAAAGTTGTTGTATTTTTTGATAAACCATAAGAGTTAGCAAACTGATCAATGTTTTTATGGTAGGTTGTTTCTTTAATATTGTTGAGTGCAATTATATTTAAAATAATAACACATGCAAGGGTGGCAAACTGCATTTTTGGTGTAAACCAAGCCCAGCTAGGACTCACTTTTTCTTTAGGAATATTAAAAATTTGTTGCAACACCTTATCCTTAAAAAATGGAGATACCTCTACAGTTTTAATTGTTTTTACGGCATGTAAAGTGTCGTTAACTTTACTATTTATCTCTGTGTTTGTTTTCATATATTAATTATTTAGATGCAAACGATTAAATAAAATTGTGCTAGTATTCTTTTTTATAATAGGATTTTAATAATTTCCGCAAATTTATTTTTGCTCTAAACATGACAGACTCTACAGATGACAAGCTTTTATTTGTGATCTCTGCAATTTCTTGATAGCTTTTTCCATCTATTTTATGTAGTGTAAAAACGATACACTGGCTTTCAGGTAAGTTGTTTATTGCTTTAAATAAAGTACGATGGAGTTCTTTATTTTCCAGTATAATACCTGGGTGGTTCATTTCAGTAAAATAGTTAGTTTTATCAAGCGGAATTAAATTACCAGAGATAGACTGCATAAAAGCAAAACGTTTTATAGCCTTCTTCCTTCGGATAAATTCTAAGCACTTATTTGTGGCAATTCTATAAATCCAAGTGGTTAATTTTGATTTTCCTTTAAACCCATCAATAGAGTTAAAAATCTCCACAAAAACTTCTTGTGCAATATCTTCTGCATCCTCTTTATTAGGGACAAAAGAAATACAGGTGCCAAATACTTTTTGCTGAAAATCATCTAAAAGCTTATAATAAGCATTCTCGCTTTTTAATTTTAATTGCTGTATGAATTCAGTTTCTGTCAAAAAAATAGATGAATGTAGTTTACACAATAATATATAGATGAACTAACAAAATAAAACTTGTGTATATTGTTCTTAAAAATACGATATTTTTTTTTTCATGTCTTACATAAAAGTTAGTTATTCAAGAAAATGATGTTTACAATTATGAATCATACTTCCGTATATTTTATAAGCTAAGTTATCTGTTTGAGGATTTTTCCTAAATAAAATAGCTTTTAATAAAACTGTTTAACATTATTTTTATAACATTAAACTTTATTTTTTTTTAACGATACGATCATCTGGTCATTTTACACCTATTAAACCTCAAATGTTACGATAGAGATTAGCCAATTTAATGTATAATAAGTTTCATAAAATAATTTTAAAATAAAACACAATATTAACATATGTTTATTTATATTTGGCTTATGACTAATCTCCCTATGTTATGATAAAAATATTTACGTTATCAATTGTTTCAATTTTATTCTTTTCCTGTAATTCGTATAAGCCAATAACATACTCTTCATACATTGGTATGAAAAAAGCAGAATTTATTACTGTTGCCAACTATTCAAACCTTACACTAGAACATGAAGGTGTAGAAGTATATTCAAAGAAAAATATAAAGAGAATATTCAAAAGTGGAACGGTACTCAACGAAACATTATTATTCTACTTTAAAAATAGTGAATTGGTTAGAATAGATCAAGGAAAAAGCATCAATCCAAGACAAGTAATTGATTTAGTCCTAAATAAATTATGAGACAATTTTTTTAAAGTACTCACTTCAAGGTATCCTCTAAAAAACTTTTTTTTATGCTTATTGTTTGGTCTTTAAATTTATTGAGTATGTTTTTTCAGTGAAAAAATAACTTTCAATAATACTGTTTAACATATTTAAATGACTATTCAACTGTATTTAAATACTTTTCATCTATATTTGTAAAAAAAATGCTATTTCATTAAGTTTTTTGTAATAATTTAAAAAATTATTTTTTGTTGAGTCAAATTTAATAAATATAACAACCCCTAAAATTATTAGTTATGGAAATACTATTTTCAGAGACCACAGAAAGAAAGAAATTACAAAATAAAACTTCAACAGAGGTTTTACAAAAAAAATATAATAAAACAACGAGATAGGAATCATTAAAAATTTGATGATTATGGTTTTTTTCCAGACAGCTATATTTAAGATATTGTGAAAAAGAAGACGGTAGAGATAGAAGTGTAAAATGCATCTTATATGCATTTTATACGAACCGTTGAATGTAAATATAAATCTCAAAATTCTATACTGTTCTTTTCTTTTTATTACGTAATTATTGCTTTTACCAAGATTTCTAATATGACGTCTTTTAGTGGCAGCATTATTTATTAAGATTGTATAATTTAATAAATCCCTAAATAGATTATTAATACATAAAAATTATGACTTCAGAAGACTATATAATTGAGATTTTATTGAAAGCAGAAAATAAAGGAATGAGAGTAAGTATGCTCTCTTCTGTCTCTAGTTTATTAAAAAACAATGCTAGTTTATCTAGGATCGATGCTTTTGAAAAAGCATACAATAGTATTCAGTAGCATTTATAAGATTCTGTTTGTTGCCGTTTGCTTCCTTTTTTTTATGACAAAATACACCTCAATTACAACGTTGCTTGTTTGCTCTTGAGGTTTCCCTTCGTACGTAATACGTTATGGGTGGTTTTACCCTGTTTTTTCATTTTAGATACTTTGACTTAGAAATTAAAATTCATAAAATTCATAGGCTGCATAAATTAAAATGTTATCTTATAGTGGATTACACAAACAAAATATGAGAAAGATAATTTTAATTCTTGGTGTCTTAATGACTATTTCTACTGTTAGCGCTCAGAAAGTATACTCAGTAGATTCTAGCTACCAAGCTGATGTTAAAGTTTTTGTTGTTAGTTCAGACTATCAAGCAGACCTTTTGGTTTACAAAGTATCTTCAAATTACCAAGCGGGTGACAATAATGGTAAATGGTTTTTTACAGATTCGGACTATCAAGCAGACAAGAAAATATTTTTTGTAACCTCTAGTTACCAGGCAGATCTAAAGATTTATTTTGTAGACGCTGCTTACCGAGCGGGTTGGAAAGATAACTCTAAAAAACACCTATTATATTAACGTTTTTTACTGCTATATAGAGACTCCAATAAGTATATTTTTTCAAAAAAACAGGTATTTATACCCTTTACTTTTCAGGACTAAAAATATACATTTGATATTGTAAATTATTCAGTATGAAAGCCCCATAAATACCTATTCTATAGCGAATTATTACACTTCAATTATAGATGTAAGTTATGGTAATAAAATTAACATATGTTAATTTATTTTTCATATCATCAGCTCATTCCCAGATGATATATTGATATGATGGCCACTACTAAAAAAACTATGTATGGAAAATAAGAAAAAAGTACGCATTTTAACATTAGATGGAGGCGGAATTAGAGGTATTATACCTGCTATTATTATCAAATATATGGAAGCCTATTTAGTAAAAAAAGTTCCAGGAACAACTATTTCAGACCATTTTGATTTTATATCAGGAACTAGCACTGGAGGTATTTTAACAGCTATTTATTTAACCCCCCAAGACGAAAACAAAAACAAAGCAAAGTATACTGCTTCTGAAGCACTAGATTTTTACGTAAATGAAGGCCATGGTATTTTTAATGCCTCGAAGCTTAAAGGCCTAAAACGATTATGGGGCGTAGGAAATGCCACTAAATATAGTCCCAAAAAATTAGAACATCTTTTAAAAGAAAAATTTGGAAACCTTCTAATGAGCCAGTTATTGAAACCCTGTCTTATTCCTACCTATGATATGAATACTAAATCTTCTTTCTTTTTTACAAGCACAGAAGACACTACTAAAAGAGAATATTTTGTGCGGGATGTTTTACGATCTACCAGTGCGGCACCAACCTATTTTCCTCCAGCAAAAATTAAAAATATAGCCCCAAATCAAGAAGAGAATGAGATGCTAAATTTAGATGGTGGAGTCTTTGCTAACAACCCTACTATGTGTGCATATGCTGAAGTTAGAAATACTAATTTTGAAGAGAGAAACAATAATGAACCCACTGCAAGTCAGATGTATATTCTCTCTATAGGAACAGGAGGAGGAGGGTTTCAGCTCAAGAGAAAACACAAAAGTCATAAGTGGAGTTTAATGAGGTGGGCAAAATCCATTCCAGAGATTATGATGGATGGAAGTATAGATGCGGTGGCATTTCAAATGAATGAAATCCATGAGACGCTGCAGCCCAATACCCAAGGATCTTATTTACGGATAGACACCCCAAAAAATAGTAGAAATTATTCATCAGATATGTCTAATGCCTCTCCCAAGAATATTAAAAACCTTTTGAAAGCAGGAAATAAAACACTAGAATATGCAAAAGCAAATGGATTGGATAAATTTCTAGACGGTCTATTAGATTCTTAAGGCTGTATTAAAAGGCGATTGTATAAACAAGCATAAATACAGTTCTCATTAGAAGAACAGGGTACTGTGTATAAATCTAAGTACCCTATGAGATGCTACGCTTCCAATACTAATCAATGGTAAATACGAATAAACTACAACTCCAATAAAATCATTAAAATGAAATATAGTAAGAGAATTATAATACTAATCTTAGTAGTTTTTCTTCAATCGTGCTCTCAATCAAATCATCAAATTATTTGGGTAAGCGGTATTAAAAGCGACTGCTCTTCTGGAGCAGGTAAAATGCAATGCCTTAGTATTTATAAAGGAGAATACCTTATTGATTCTAACTGGGAAGTATTTTATTAAAATAAACATATGTTAATTTATTGCTATTGCTAAAAGTTTTTTTTAAAGAGTGTAATGTCATTTAAAAATTACGATTTACCAGGTATTAAATATCCTCTATGAATACTAGTTTTTATATCTCTTAGGGTATACATTAATAGTAAAACACGTATTTATACCTATTTGATAGTTCATTAATTATTATAATTTTGATCTTTATAAAAGTGCCATTCTAAAAAAGAACAAAAAGTTCATTTTATATTGAAATATGCTCGTGTAAACAGGAAGTTTTTTTCCATAAAATGAGGCACAAATAATTTAAATAATAATAATGAAGTATATTTTAGGGGTAGTAATTTTATTAGCTTTTATCTCATGTGGCAAAGAAGACAATGGAAATGAAAGTATTTTTGAATTCAATCTCAATAATAGTTACAGAATTGAAAACACAGAAATGGGATTTGAAACACCTAATGCTTATGTACCACAAAATATTCCCGAATTTAATCTTCTTCTCACAGATTCTGAGATTGGAGATGAATTAACGCAATCTTGCTGTGGTTCGCCTTGGGACTACATCATTAATCCTACAACCGAGGTACAGATTTCTTTTGCAAAAAATAAAAGTGAGTTAAGTTCAGGAATATATACTTACAACAGAAATGAAGCAGACAATGATTTTGTAATTTCTATAAGTAATCAAATGATGTTTGATTTTAATAATAATTTGACATCTTTAAACGGTGTAGCTAATTCATATTCATCAAATAGTGAAATTAGAATTGACAATGCTCAAATAGAATTATTACTTGGTCAGGTGATCTTAGAATTAAATTATATAATAGAGACCACAGAAAATAAGAGAATTGTAGGGTCCTATATTGGTAAGTTAGCTAGTTTCAACTATAACTCCTGTATTACAGACTGTGACTAAAAACTATTTGTAACATTGTATGGAGCAAATAGGGCGTTGGATAGTTTACGAAAGTAGAGTGCTATTAGCAAAGACCTCCATTTTTTTATGCCCTACTTGACATACCAATAAAATAAAAATAAATAAAGACAAACAAAAAGTTGTGTTATCCGGAAATATATAACCGTTAACACAAGCTTTTGTTTGGATATAACTAGTTAGCAAAAATTAAAAAACAACAACAGATAGAATAATATGAAAAACTTTATAATCTTATTGGTTACATTAATAACCACACTTA
>CEST01085631.1_pt1 | contig 10483 bp, 8 predicted proteins | sample 326921 | NCBI WGS metagenome assembly CEST01 (sample SAMEA2621509, study PRJEB7988) | marine metagenome | biome: marine biome (ENVO:00000447); feature: surface water layer (ENVO:00002042); material: "saline water (ENVO:00002010), including plankton (ENVO:xxxxxxxx)" | depth 5 m
TATTTATTCATAAGTTGTCTTGCTCTCAAAATATTCTTTTCCTAGTTATCTTGGTTCGTAATGTTTTTTTAGACTTTTATTGTTACTAGTAAGTATCGAAAGGTTTAAATATTTTCAACAAAATTTAAAAAGACTTTTTTATGAAGCTCAATATCCATATCAGGAGAAAGTGATACACGGGCAATATAATCTTTGTCACCTTCTTTAGTTGTTCCTTGTGTAGAGGTTGCTGGTATTGTCCAATAACACCCTTTTAGTTGTCCATAACTTACACAGTTTTTACTTTCATTAGGGATTTCTGTAATCATTAAATTGATTAATTTCAAATTCAAAGCTCTTTTGTATGTCTCCTTTTCTTCATCAGTATTTCCTTTTGTTGGAAGATCTAATGAAAATACAGATGGTGTAAATCCTTGTTCTGCTAATTCTTCTGAAACAAAATTGATTTTCGCTTCGGGTAAAGTCTCCTTGATAAAGGTTACAAATTCACGAGTGTTTATATAAGCATCTAGAATTCTTTGCTTCATTGAAGGCATTTGTTTTGCTAATATCTTGTATTGAAGATTTGTAGCTTCGTTATCGCAGATTATTAGATGTGTTTCTATTTTATCTATTAAATCATCTGTTTTTTTATTTCCTACACAATAGCCAGCAGTGCATTGTCCACCACTTGGAAATTTAGATCCACTAGCAAATGATATGGTTCTAACGGTTGATAGTATTTCATTTTCACCCAAAAAGTGCACATTAGGACAAAATGTTTGGTCTAAAATAAAAACAGGATCGACAGCGATTTTACCAGAAGCTGTTTTACGTTCTTGAGTTAAAACATTTCTTAATTGTATAAGATTTGGAACTTCAACTCTCGGGTTTGTTGGGATTTCAGCAATTATATAAGGAATCGCATCTTCGTTAGCAATTTTAGTTAAAATGGTATCAATACTTTGTACCATATCATTATCACCATCCACTAGTAAATCAACTACTTCAACATTATCAATACAAGCTGCAACGCGTCTCGATTGGTCATTTGTACCACCATAACAATTTGGAGGAACTACAATTTTTATCGCCTTTCCTTTATGTTTTTCTAACGCATCGTGAATTAGCCCCATTAAAATTGCATACTGAATAGACAGTCCGCTAGAAGCAACGAGTGCCTTTGTATTTGAGCCAGTAATTGCCGCAATTGAATTTAAGACACTTTTTTTGTTTGTCTCGGTTATGTTTTTTGTATTCTCAAAAGGAGATTTTTCTATTAGAGATTCTAAGGCAATAAGAGAATTTGCTGGCGTCATTGCAATAGTCTCTCTTCTTCGTACGTGTTGAATATCTGAGATATAAGATTCATTTTGTGCATCGTTTACGACTAAAATACTCCCCAAGTGATCATGAATATTGATAAAAAAGTCAATGTTTGGCGTGATATTGAAATTATAAATTTCATCTTGTTGTAAAATGTAAATAGTGCTGCCGTTAAACTTGGTAATGGCTGAAGTACTTTTAACCTTCTTTAAATCAAATTTATACCCATAAACATTTTTTAGTATTTCAACATCAAAATATGTAGGTAATTGATCTGTATAAATAATTTGGGTATTTTTATTTTCTAATAAATTTTTTCTTAGAATCGCTAAAACAGGAAACGTTTTTGATGAAAAATTTATGACATTTTCTGGTTTTATAGTATGTAATTTTCCAATAGCCCATTCTAGTATACATGATAATGGATGTCCTAATCGAATATAATCGTAAGCTGTTGGTAATCGATTTAAAGCTGATGCATCAGAATTAGCGTCATTAAATAACACTTCAAATTGATTTAAAAATTGAGTTTTGGCTAATTTTTCATCATAAATATCTAGTCGATGTGTTGTTAAATTCAACCAGCCAGTTGGCATGTTTTCTAGTACATCTTTAATATAATTTATTATTTTATTTGCTTTCATAATTTTCATCTTCAGATCGACGGGGAATATACACTAATTAGATTTATTGCGTAGGATTATTGAATGGAAGATACCATTTGTTACGTTGTTTTTAATATGTTTAAATCGGTTGCTTTTTAAGCCTTTTTAGGGAACCTAGTGTTCGGTTTAATTAGGATGTATAGATCTAAATTCATCATGAAAAATCTGGTATTTCTATCCGAATAGATTGCTTTAAATATTCCATTTTCAATCCTTTTTTTCGTCACTTTTCCCCTTAGAATAACATGTTTTATTAAAGTGCCTCAGGATGATTTTTTTTAAAAATTTATAATTTTTTGATGCTCTACTGCTATTTAAATTAATATGAAATTTAAAACAGCCTTTGCTTTTAATTTTAAGAATAAAATTAACTATTTATCTCTTTTCCTTATTTGTGGTATTCTTCTAAAAATTTACGCTAATTTTAGTAGCTCTAACTTATTTGCGCCAACATATTATTATATTGGCCATTTTTCAAAATTTATAAAGCCAGGTGCTTTGCGAGTAAGTACCACAACTAGTAGGTCGGCAATTGAGAGCACCTCTTTTAAAAATAAGGACGGAAAAATTGTTACGGTAGTTATGAATAAAACAGATCGTAAAATTGTCTATAAACTGATTGTTGGAAATAGCCAAGCATTTTTAGAAATAGCTCCACGTGCAATGCAATCAATAATTTACTAAATTTACTTTTTTAAAATTCAAAAGAAACCATGAATAATAAAGCATACACTATTTTTATAAGTTTTATAGTAGCATTAGGAGGATTTCTGTTTGGTTTTGATGCAGGGATTATTTCGGGAGTTATGTCTTTTGCTGGTTCTGAATTTAATTTAAATGAAATACAATCTGGTTGGGTAGTAAGTGCCCCTTCATTTGCAGCAATGTTTGCGATGTTGTTTTCAGGGAGATTAAGTGATCTTATTGGAAGAAAAAAAACGCTCATTTTTGTAGCTTTCTTATATGCTATTTCTGCAGTTTTTTCTGCGATGGCAACTTCTTACGAAATGCTTTATATCGCAAGAATTATTGGAGGTATCGCATTCGGAGCGGCATTAGTTTTAGCACCGATTTATATTGCAGAAATTTCAACAGCAGAAAATAGAGGTAAGTTAGTCTCTTTGCAACAATTAAATATTGTTTTTGGTTTTTTTGCTGCATTTTTAAGTAATTATTTTTTCAATATATACAATAACTCAGAAAGTACTTTTTTAACGGATGAAAATGTTTGGAGATGGATGTTAGGTGTAGAGTTAATTCCTGCAGTAATCTACTTTGTCTTTTTGTTTTTTGTACCTAAAAGTCCTCGTTGGTTATATTTAAAAGGACATTTTGAAGAGGCTAAAAAAGTGTTAACCCAAATTCACGGTATTGAACGTGGAGGAATAGAAATTGCCGCTATCGAAAGAAATATACATGCGGATAAAAATAAAACGCCACTAAAAATTAAAGATTTATTAAAACCATCTTTGCGTTTTATTTTAGTAGTTGGTTTAATCGTTGGTGTTCTGCAGCAAATTACAGGTATAAACGCAGTATATTTCTATGCGACATCCATATTTAAACAAATGGGTATTGGTACAGACGCTGCTTTTTCATCAGGCGTTTTATTAAGTACAATTTCAGTGATTTTTACATTTGTTGCGATCTATTTAATTGATAGAATGGGTAGAAGACCCTTGTTATTGATTGGTACAGCTGGTATTGCCATTAGTTTATTATTATGCGCTTATGGCTTTAATCAAGCAACATATCAACTGTCAAAAGAAAATATTAATCAATTTGAATTTTCTGATTCCCAAAAATTATTGCCTTTCGTAGATACTTTATACGAAAGCGATGTGGCTTTTAAAAACGATGTAAAAGCTGCTTTAGGAAATAAAATATATAGTAAAAATGACGGTGCTATTCTAGAAGCAGCGACAACGATTAATGCAAATTTAATATTAATAGGTATTTTAGGGTTCATAGCATGTTTCGCATTTTCATTAGGTCCTGTAATGTGGGTTTTATTGTCAGAATTATATCCAATTAAATATAGGGGCTTGGCAATAGGTGTAATTGCTTTTGTAAACTCATTAATTAGTTCTCTAGTGCAATTAGTTTTTCCTTGGGAATTATCGAATTTAGGAAATGCATTAAGCTTCTTTTTGTTTGGTGCTGTTGCTTTAGTGGGCTTTTTTATCTTTTTAAAGATACTGCCAGAAACCAAAGGAAAATCTTTAGAGGAATTAGAATTAGAGTTTGTTAAGTGATAATATGTTATTAAATAAAGAATGATTTACAAAAGAAATCCTTAGAGGAAGTGGACTTTTATTTTGTTGAAAATTAATAAAACTAGCCTTTTATTTTTACATAATTAAAGACACATTTATAATAGTCATTCTTTTTAAATTGTACTTTACAATAAAAATTGTTTTTTTATGTTTTATTGTAAGTGTTAAATCTTTAAGTTTAAAAGTATTTATCCTTATAAAATTAATATATTTGGAAACTTAAAATAATCAAATTTTAATGAAGTTATCATACTTTCGATTTTGCTTACTGTTTTTATTCTTTTTTTCATTAAAAAGTAATTCGCAAGAAACGTTACCTATATATCAAGATTATCTTTCTGATAACGTTTATTTAGTTCATCCTTCAGCCGCAGGTATTGGTAATTCTAGTAAATTAAGATTTACAGCTAGACAACAATGGGCAGGCATACCAAATGCACCTGCTTTACAAACAATGAGTTTTCATACTAAAATGAGCGAAGATTCTAATGCAGGGTATGGATTTGTTTTATTTAATGACAAAAATGGTTTCCATTCTCAAAAAGGAATACAAGGTTCATATGCATACCATTTACCAATGAGTAATGGTCGAATATTTAATCAACTTTCTTTTGGATTGGCATTTACATTTGTCCAAAATCAATCAGATCAAAGAACTTTTACTGGAGATAGAGCCATCGCTGCTATTGTAGAAAGTACAAGTTATTATAATGCAGATTTTAGTGTTGCTTATCATTTAGGTGGTTTTTCTTCTTATTTTACAGTAAAGAATTTATTGTTAACAGCAAAAAACAATTTCAATGTTCAAGAACCATTAGATTTAAAAAACTATATTTTTTCCACTGGATATTATTTTGGAGAAGATCTTTTTATACAATTTGAGCCTTCATTGATGTTACAGTTTCGAGAAGGAACAGGAGAAAGAATTGCGGATTTCAATATTAAAGCTTACAAAAATATTTCAAATTCTCAACTTTGGGCCGCAGTTTCTTATAGAAGAAATTTTGATCAGAATGCTATCGAAAACGCACAATTTATATCTCCAATTATAGGTTTAAATTATGAGAATTTAATGTTTTCTTATACCTATACAAATCAAATGAATGAGACAGTTTTAACGACATCAGGGTTTCACCAAGTTTCTGTAGGGATTAATTTATGGACTAGAGAGCCTCGAGCAGCAGCATGTCCTAATATTAATTCATCTTTTAACGGATTTTAAAAATCCTTTTCATCGATTTTTATACTTTCATTATTCTTAGAAATAAGCATTTCTAAAACATTCTTGTTTTTATTGATATAAAATTGATGTGTTCCTTTTTTTGTATCAATATTTAAAAGTTGATGTTTTTCTAGTATAGCTTTAGTTTGTTTTGCAACTGCTTCCCCAGAATCTATAATCTGAACCTTTTCGCCAACAATTTCTCTAATTTGAGGAATTAAATAAGGATAGTGTGTGCAACCTAAAACCAAACAATCAACTTGATCTTCTAACATTGGTTTTATATAAGAAGAAAGTAATTTTTTCATTTCTGAAGAATCTATTTTCCCGTTTTCAATCAATTCAACTAACCCTTTTCCAACCGTTTCTCTAGTTGTTATTTCTTCAGCTATAGTACTAGCTGTTTTTTCAAATAACTCGCTGTTTAAAGTCCCTTTAGTAGCTAATATTCCAATATTATTTGTTTTAGTCTTTAGAGCAGCAGGTTTTATTGCGGGCTCAATTCCAATAAAAGGATTATTATACTTTTCTCTTAATACTTTTATGGCATTTGTGGTTGCAGTATTACAGGCTACTATAATCAATTTACAATTTTGTTGCAGTAAGAACTCTGAGTTTTTTATAGATAAATCAATAATTTTTTGTTCACTCTTTTCTCCATATGGAGCATTTTTACTATCAGAAAGATAAATTGTATTTTCATGAGGCAAGAGTGCCTTAATCTCTTTCCAAATAGAAGTGCCCCCAACTCCAGAATCGAAAATGCCAATTGGATAACTAGTTAATTTCATATCTCTGTAAAAATAAAAAAACCTACTTAAAAAAGTAGGTTTTATAATCTTTTAATTAAGAGATTTTAGTTTCTTGGCTGTGGTTGTACTCTATCCTCTAATAAACCTAATTTAGCTTTTACGGCATCATACAAATCTTCACCCTTTTTTATAAGTAATGTGTTAGCATCAAAAACATAAAGTATTCCTTTAGAAGTAGCTACTTCTTCAATAGTTTTTAAAGCTTTATCAGAAATTGGTGATAAACCATTAACTTCTCTATCTTTAAGATCTTTAACAGCAGTTTGTCTTAATTGCTCAAACCTAGCTCTATCTTGTTGAACTTCTAGTGCTCTAGTTTCGTTAATTTCTTTTGTTTGGGCATTTTGCTCTGCAGTATATTTCTTTGCTTTGGCATCCATCTTTTTTGCCATTCCTTCAATTTCATTTTGATAAGTTTTAGCTAACTTTTCTATTGTGCTTTGTAAAGTTCTAGCTTCTGGCATATTAAAAATTACTTTTTGATAGTCTATATGAGCTATCTTTTGTGCATTCGCAACACCACCTACTCCTAATGTAAATACAGCAATTAATAGTAACGTTTTTAAATTTTTCATTCTTGTTTTAATTTAATTATTATTCTTGACTTTTTGATTTAATTATTTCCTTTCTTCTTTTTCTCTTCCTCTCTTTTTTTTCTTAATGCTTCTTTCTTTTCTTTTAAAATTCTTCTTTGTTCTTCTCTTTTTTTAATAAGAGCAGCTCTTTTTTCTGCAATTGCTTTTTTCCTGGCTTCTTTATCTGCTACTTTTTTAGCAACTGCTTGTATTTTTTTGTTATTTGCCTTTTCTAATTTTAATTCTTTATCTGCTATTTTTTTTGCAATAACTTCTTTTTGTTCTTCTGTTAACTCTCTTTTAGGAGTATTTGCTTTTTTGTTCTTTTTCTCCTTTTTTTTGTTTGCTAATCTTGTTCTGTCTATTGTAGATAAAACAAGGTCGCTAATATCGTATTTTTTATTTGAATACAACATAATCAAATCACTAGATTTTTCAAATACAAAATCATATTTTTTTCTTTTTGCAATACTTTGTATTGCATTGAAAACTTGATCTTGAATAGGCTTTACCAATTGTTTCCTTATCGAAAATAGATCCCCTTTGGGGCCAAAATATAAAGACTCTAGTCGTCTTAATTCTACTTGTTTTAAAGAAATCTCTTCTTCTTTTTCTTCAATTAAGTCTTTTGTTAGTATTACTTTCTCGTTTGCTAAATCAGATTTTAGAACTTCTACATAACGAGCTTGCTTATCTAATTTCTTTCTCCATTTTGCAACTTTACCATCTAGTGTGTTTTGCGCCTGTAAATATTCAGGGACATTTTCTAGAATATATTCCATATCTATATACGCAATAATTTGATTTCTTTGCGACCATGAAATAGAAGCAGTAAATAAAAGAACGACTAATAAAAATATTTTTTTCATTTGTATAATGTATTTAGAAAAAACCATGCCAAAAAAAACTCGACATTACAAATGTACAGTTTTCCTAGAATTGTCTTCCAATAATAAAATGTGTTTGCCAGCCAGACTTATCCCTTAAGCCAGGTAAAGGGTCAAAACCGTGTGCAAAGTCTATTCCTAATAACCCAAATGCAGGCATAAAAATTCTTACACCAACTCCTGCTGAACGTTTTAATTCAAACGGATTAAATGTTTCAAAATTGTCATAAGAATTACCAGCTTCTAAAAATCCTAGTGTATATATTGAAGCAGAAGGAGAATCTGTGATAGAAAACCTTAATTCCATTTGAAATTTATTAAAGATTGTTCCTCCTTCAGCAGATGATAATCTACTGTTCTCATAACCTCTTAAACCAATTGTTTCTCTACCATCTAGTTGAAACTGTGCGATACCATCTCCACCAACAAAATATCTTTCAAATGGATTTTGACCTAATTCTGAATTATAGAATCCTAAATAACCCATTTCTGCGTTGGTCATTAATACTAATTTATCTGTAAATGAGGTATACCATTTACCTTTTGCTGTAATTTTATAGTATTCTAACCATTTGTATTTTTCTTGAGCTTCTAAATTCGCATAATCTTTATCGCTAAATAATGAATATGGTAATGTTGCTTTTACTGCAAGAGAAAACTCTGAACCATATGTAGGGAAAATTAAACTTGGTCCTGCAGAGTTTCTGCTAATAGCAGCGCTGTAAGATAAATTATTTAAAGTACCATTATTTAAGATATTAGTACCAACTCTAAACCCGTAGTTGTTTAATTGAAAACTTTGATAAGAAATAGTTTGTGTTAATTGAAAGAAATCATCTGGCCATTTTAAACGTTGACCTAAACCTAAAGATGCACCAATAATACCCAAATTTTGATTTCTGTCAACATCACCAGTCTGATAGTTAAATTGATATTGTTTTGAAGAATAAATGGAAAAAGATAATGATTGTGGTTTTTTCCCTCCTAACCAAGGTTCTGTTAATGAAAAACTGTAGGTGCTAAACGTTCTACTAGTTTGTAGACGTAAAGATAATTTTTGTCCATCTCCCATTGGCAAAGGCTTGTAAGCTTCTTTGTTTAGCAGATTTCTGATAGAAAAATTATTAAAAGACAAACCTAGCGTACCGATAAAAGAACCACCACCATAACCACCTTGTAGTTCAATTTGACTTCCTCCTTTTTCTACAACAGTAAAATCGATGTCAGCCGTTTTATTTTGATAATCTGGTATTACATCTGGCGTAACATTTTGATCAAAGAAACCTAATTGACCTATCTCCCTAATAGATCTAATAATGGCACTTCTACTAAATAAATCTCCTGGCTTTACACGTAATTCTCTAAAAATTACATGGTCATTTGTTTTATCATTACCAGTTACTGAAACTTTTCTAATACGTGCTTTTTCATCCTCTCTAATTCTAATTTCAACTGTAATAGAATCATTTTTCACTCTTGTTTCAATCGCATCTACCTGAGAGAATAAAAAACCATTATCTTGATATAAAGTAGAGATGTCTTCAGATGTCGGAGTTCCATCACCCTTAATACGTTCTTTTAGAACAGCTCCGTTATAAACATCACCTTTATCAATTCTTAATACAGCTTTTAATTGATCATCTGTATATTCTTTATTTCCTACGAATAAAATATCAGCAAATCTATATTGCCTTCCTTCTTCTAGATCTATATTTATGTTGATTGTATTGTCATCATTCCAAGAAATTTTATCGCTTAAAATACGAGCATCTCTAAAACCTAACCTGCTATATTTATCTAAAATATTTTCTAAATCTTCTTGATAATCTTCTTCTATGTATTTTGATGCTTTCCAGAAACGACCAATAAATTTTGTTTTGGTGTTAGACATTGTCTTTTTAAGACCTTTGCCTGTTAATTTTTTATTTCCAGTAAAAACGATTTCTTTAATTTTGATTCTAGCACCTTTATCTATAAAGACATTCATATTAACAGTGTTAATATCTGTAGTATCTTTTTTAACATCTAGATTCACCTTAATTTTAAGATATCCCTTATCAGTATATTTCTTTGTGATGTAGTTTCTTGTAGTTACAATTAAATTATCTGTAAGCATTGCTCCAGCCTTTAATTCCGCTTCTTTGATAAGCTCTTTAGCTTTCGATTTTTTAACACCACTAATGTTAACATTATTTAACATTGGTAATTCAAGTACATCAAACTGAAGGTAAACACTCTTACCATCTAATTTAGCTAAGTAAACATCTACGTTACTAAATTGCTTGCTTTCGTACAATTTTTTGATGGCACTAGTAAGTTTGTCTCCCGGTAGCTTTATGACTTGACCGTTTCTTAAACCTGTAAAGACTTTTACCGTTTCTTCACTGAATTTTTTTAAACCTGTAACAGTTATGCCGCCCAAAATATATTCTTTTCCTTTTTCAAAAGAAATATTTTTGTTGATAGTAACTGAGTCTTTTTTTATTTGTGCTGTAGCACTAAAATTAAAAAAAAGTGCAATAAGCACTAGTGTTGCAGAAAATAATTTCATAGAAACTTTATTCTGTAAGTTGTTCGCTTGTTTTTCCAAATCGTCTTTCTCTATTCTGGTAATCTATGACTGCATCATAGAAATGTTCTTGTCTAAAATCTGGCCAAAGTATATCTGTAAAATATAATTCAGCGTACGCCATTTGCCATAATAAGAAATTACTAATGCGTTGTTCTCCACTAGTTCTTAT
>CEST01180433.1_pt1 | contig 10473 bp, 8 predicted proteins | sample 326921 | NCBI WGS metagenome assembly CEST01 (sample SAMEA2621509, study PRJEB7988) | marine metagenome | biome: marine biome (ENVO:00000447); feature: surface water layer (ENVO:00002042); material: "saline water (ENVO:00002010), including plankton (ENVO:xxxxxxxx)" | depth 5 m
CTAGCTCTGGTACATAAAATGATAAAACTTAAAAATATTCAGATTGTTTTATTCATAGACTTATTTTTTTTTACTTTTTTAATTTTTTTATTTTATGAAACTTCAAATATGTCAAAATCTATTTTACCAGGATATCCAGGTGATGCTTTTTTCCCAAGGTTAATACTTTTGTTTACACTATTTTGGACTATTATTTTATTTTTTCAAAAAATTTCAAAAAAATTCACAATAATTAAATCTAATGAGGATGATAGTGGCATGGTAGAGATTTATTATAAAGATATAGCTTTTGTGTTTATTATTTCAATTTTATATATTTCATTTTTAGAAATAATTGGTTTTGAAATTCTAACTTCTGTTTTTTTATTTTCACTATTAATCAATAGACTGGATTTAAATTTTAAAAAATCTCTTTATTATTCATCAATCTTGTCTTGTATTTCAATGCTTATATTCTGGCTTGTATTTATAATTTTTTTAAAGATACCATTTCCATTAAAATTTTTACCTTTTCTGATTTATTGATATGGATATATTATTTAATTTACCAAATTTTATTTCTAGTGTTTTTAGTATAACAACTGTTTTAATAATTATATCTGGGGTACTTTTGGGGATATTACTAGGTGCATTACCAGGTTTTGGAAGTGCACAATCATTAGCCATATTATTTCCATTAACCTTTATAATGAGCACAAGTGATTCTCTTATTTTTTTGTTAGCAGTATATTCAGCAGCTGAATATGGTGGATCAATACCTGCAATATTGATAAAAACACCTGGTACACCTGCTAATGCAATTTCAATATTAGATGGTTATACGATGGCACAAAAAGGCGAGCCTAAAAGGGCCTTGCAAGTATCATTGGTTTCTGGAGTTTTTGGTGGGCTTACCAGTACTATAATTTTTATTATTTCTGGTACAACACTTGCTTATTTTGGCCTCAAATTTGGGCCAGGTGAGATGTTTGCTCTCGGTATATTTGGACTTTCTATCATTGGTACCTTTTTTGGAAAAAATATTGCCAAAGGTTTTTTTGCTACTGGTTTGGGGATGTTGTTAGCTACAGTAGGAACATCTGGTTTTGGAGGTATGAGATTTGTTTTTGATAAAGCTTTTTTAATGGACGGAATTCCTTTAGTTGTTATTGTTATTGGATTATTAGCATGTCCAGAGGCATTTAAATTATTGGTAGACTCTAAAAATGAAAAAAAAATTAAAAATAAAATTTCTTTTAAAAAAATAGATAAAGGTTTTCAGCTATCTTTTATAAAAAGACTATTGCCCACCTGGATTAGATGTAGTTTATTGGGTACACTGATTGGTGCAATTCCAGGTGCTGGAGCCGCAATTGGTTCAATGATAGCTTATACTCAAGAAAAAAAATGGTCTAAATTAACTAATAAATTTGGAACGGGCATTGACGAGGGTATAGCTGCACCAGAAACAGCAAATAATGCAGTAGTTGCAGGAACTTTAATACCTACACTGGCACTTGGCATACCTGGTTCAGGAGCTGCTGCAATTTTGATTGGACTTATGATTAGTAAAGGCGTTGTGCCTGGTCCATTCTTATTTGTAGATGAAAAGGATTTAATTTCTTTAATTTTTGGTGGATTAATAGTGACTAATTTATTTTTATTATTTATTGGTTTTTTTGCAACAAATTTATTTTCAAAAGTGACAAGTATATCAAAAAAAAGATTAGGATGTTTTGTAATGGTGCTAATTATAATTGGTACTTACTCATATAGCAACTACGGTGCACACGTGATCATGTCGTTAATTCTTGGATTTATGGCTTATATTTTTATTAAGGTGAATATACCCGCAATACCAATTGTACTTGGTTTTGTAATGAGTCCTATAATTGAAGAAAATTTAAATAGAGCATTAACAATTCATAATGGAGATTTGACACAAGTCATGTTCAGACCTATTACATTAACGATACTATTTTTAGCTTTAGTAACAATAATATATGGTATAAAAACAAAGAGATAAAAAATGAGTGTATATAAGTTCGAAGATCTAAAGTCAGTAAAGTTAACCCCACATTTATCATCTGGTACATCACCTATTATTGAAGGCAAGTATGTTTACTATTGTTTAAATCAAAAAGAATCTGGTACAGGTTCAGAACTACATTACCATCCAAATGAATTACTTATTTTTGCTTTAAAGGGTAAAATTAATGCAGTTGTTGGAAAAGAAAGAAAAATTGTTTACCCAGGTACTTTTATTTTAATTCCTTCAAATGTAAGACACTCAATGAAAGCTACTGAGGACGAACCTTGTGCATACCTTTACATAAAAGATTCTACTTGGACAGTAGTGGGCGTGTCTGCAGATGAAGAACTTCCAGATCAAGCCATGTCAGTTGAAGAAGTAAATAAAAAATTTGAAAAAGGTGAAATTGAAGACAGAAAAAATAAAGGAGCCTCCAATACAATTAAAAAAGAAAATAAATCAATAATTATAGATGGAGTTCCTAATTGCTATTATGAAATTATGGATAAGATTGATCAAGAATATAGTGTTGGAAATTCAATAAGAGAAATTCATGGCGAAAGGATGAATTTTAAGTTTTATGAATTAACTAAAAAATATGAAGAAAAACAAAAAAAATCTGATCATGAATATTTTTTTTATGTCTTGGATGGTAAACTAAATTTTAGTGTAAATAATAAATCTTATGAAGTAGATAAAGGATCAATAATTAAAGTTGATAAAGGTCAAAATTATAAGTTTTCGAACATTTCTGAAAATTCAAGGTTAGTTACTATTTTTTCAAATAACTATCTTGAGAGTAAAATTACCTAATATTCATCATTATTTTAGATATTTTAATTACCATAGGTTGTTTTTTTAATAAGTTGTTGACAAGTTAACAACTTATTAATAATTTTTATTTATAAAACATAATAAAATGAGGGAGAAAATATGAGTAATTTTTTAAAAACAATAGTCTTTGTAGCTACTTTTTTTTTAGGCTTCGGTCAGGTAGCGAACGCATGGACACCAGATAAAGAAGTTGAGATTGTTGCGCATGCAAAAGAAACATCTTCAACAGTAGCGTTTGCAAGAGGAATAATTAAAGTTATAGAAAAAGAAAATCTATTACCTAATGGAGTAAAATTAACAATCATTAGAGGAGCAAGAGGTGGTAAAGCAAGAAATTATGTATTAAATAAGAATAAAAATCCTCACGTTTTGCAAGTATTAACACCTTCGCAAATTAATAACGTAATTTTAACCGGACAAGAAATTGGTTACCAAAATGCAAAGGCAATTTCAGCTTTAGTAGTTTCACCATTGTTATTAACTGTGAATGCAGACTCTGAGTATAAAAGTCTTCAAGATATTATTGACAAAGCAAAAGCTAATCCTGGAAAAGTAGTTCAAGGTGGTGGTGATTTTGGTCAAGTGGCATCTCTAATGGGTAAAATGATTGCTGAAGAAAAAGGTGTAGAAATGACTTATGTACCTTTTGATGATGAAGGAGTACTTCAGTTATTAGGAGGACACATAGATTTTATTCTTGAAAATCCAGGACAAGTTTTTAAATTTGTTAAAGCTGGTAAAATGAGAATTCTTGCATCATCTGTAAAATTAGCATCTATGCCAGATGTACCAACTTTCAAAAAAGCTGGTTACAAAGGAACTATACTTGCTCAGTATAGAGGTTTGTGGTTCTCAAGTGAAAATACAAAAGCACAAGCTAAATTTTATACTAAATTGATGAAAAAAGTTGCAAAAACGCAAACTTTCAAAGATTATGTAAATAAAAATAATTTAGCATCAATTTCTGTGCATGCTTCAAAGTTAGATAAAATGCTTAAAGAAGAGCATGAAGCATACTTCAAACTTGATACCGAGTTAAATCTAATCAAAAAATAAAAAATATAATATTACCGTAACCTGTAATAAGTTACGGTAATAAAGTATATGAAATTATTATTTAGATATTTCTTTGCAAAAAATAATTTTTTGGCAACAATATTTTTAATCATTCTCATAGGATATTTTATAAGCTCACTTTATTTAGAAAAAACTATTGGTGAAGATGTTGTTGGCCCATCAAGCTTTCCTATTTTAGTTGCATCTTGTGGATTTATTTTACTTGCTATTCATTTTTTTCAGAATTTAAAACTGATAAATAAGGATCAAAGTTTAAATATTTTTATTGTCAAAAAAACATTTAAAAAGATGGCACCTATCTTTTTAACAATAGTTTTTGCTTATCTTTTTGAAATTATAGGATTTTTATTTTCTAGTTTGATATATTCTTTCTTATTTATTTTATATCTAAAAAAAAGTTTAAGATATTCTTTATTATTTAGTTTCATAATAACTATTTCTATATTTATCATCTTTTTTTATGGTTTAAACTTTAGAATGCCAATGGGAGAATTAGTAGATACAGATAAACTTTTTCCATTTTTGGAAGATATAAAAAAGATGATTTATTAAATGTTTGATACAATTTTTGTAAATTTAATAGATGGTTTCAGGATTATACTTCAGGTTAAATACCTAGTTTACGCATTAGGTGGGGCTTTTTTGGGGACAGTGGTTGGAGTTTTACCTGGTATTGGATCAGCTGGAGCACTGGCAATGATGTTACCAATAATATTGGTTTTAGATCCTTTGGGTTCTGTTTTTATGTTAGCCGCAACATATACTGGCGTTATGTATGGTGGCTCAACTGCCTCAATTTTACTAAGAGTGCCTGGAGATACATCTGCAGTTATTGCTTGTCTTGATGGGCATGAAATGGCTAAACAAGGTAACGCTGGGGCAGCTTTATGTATTGCTGCCATCGGTTCCTTTATTGCAGGCACAATAGCAGTAGTAGGATTAATGATTTTAGGACCTTTTGTTGCTGATTTAGCATTAAAATTTAGTGCTCCAGAATATTTGGCTCTTTATATATTTGCAATCACTGCTGTTTGTAGTTTGGTAGGAAGCTCTATGGTCAAAGCATTATTGGCAATGGTATTTGGATTGATGTTATCAACTATTGGTGAAGACTTTATGGGTGTTAAGAGATTTACGCTAGGAATTACTGAATTTTGGGATGGTGTTCAATTCTTGTCAGTTACACTGGGTTTATTTGCAATTTCTGAAGTTATAATAAATTCTGAAAGTATTATTTCAAATAAAAAAAAAGTAGTTTTAAAGCATAAAGTTTTTATAAAACTAAAAGAAATTATTTATAGTTTTTGGTCAATTATTAGAGGTGGTTTTATAGGTTTCATTATTGGAGTATTACCAGGTGCTGGGGCAGGTATCGCTTCATTTGTATCCTATTCAGTAGAGAGACAAATTAGTAAGAATCCAGAAAATTTTGGTAAAGGTGAAATCAAAGGTGTTGCTGGACCAGAGTCTGCTAATAATGCAGCAAGTGCTGGAGCATTTGTACCAATGTTAGCACTTGGTGTGCCTGGATCAGCAACAACAGCAGTAATGCTCGGTGCTTTTTTAATGCTAGATATACAAGCGGGACCCATGCTGTTTATTGAAAGACCAGATGTTGTATGGGGGCTCGTTGCAGCTCTTTATATTGGAAATATTTTTTTATTAATTTTAAATTTACCTCTTATTGGTCTTTTTATTAAAATATTATACATACCCATGGCTCTTCTTTTACCCATAATAACAATTATTTGTATGCTTGGTATATATTCAAGTGATCAGCTAACCTTAAGTTTGTATTTAATGTGTATATTTGGAATAATTGGATATTTTATGAGGTCATGTGACTACCCGTTAGCGCCAGTTATATTAGGAGTAGTTCTTGGTACAAGAATGGAGGAATCCTTTAGACAGACAATGATAATGAACCAAGGTAATTTCTTCCAAATTTTTGATAGACCAATTGTTTTAATATTTTTTGGTTTAGCAATAATTTCAATTATAATTCCTTTTGTGTTTAATAAAATTAAATTAAATGCATCCGATATAGATTAAGAATATATTTCTTTATTAATTAATAAGGAAATATTAGGATTATTATCAAAAAAATTATTAATATTTTCAGCACAATACATAGACATTTTTGACAAACACTCTTCAGTATAGGCTGCTGAATGTGGGGTTAAAACTACATTCTTAAATTTTAAGATTTTGCTATCTTTATTAGGTGGCTCTGGATCAAAAACATCTAATCCTGCATAAAAATCCTTATTTTTATCAAGGTGATTAGTTAGATCGTTTTCATTGATTAAATCACCTCTTGAAGTGTTAATAATTGAACAGTTTTTCTTTAATTTACTTAGAAAATTTTCATCAATTAATGGTTTTCCTGAATTATTATAAGGTATATGTAATGTTATGAAATCAAAAATATCCATGCTTTCATCTAAATTATTAATTAGTTTAAAATTATTTTTATCATTGTCTAGATCTAAATATTTATCATAAACAAAAACACTCATATTAAAAAATTTACAAATATCTGCTACTTTCTTTCCTATTCTTCCATAGCCACAAATAAGTATTTTTTTGTTAGTTAAATCTCTGCTTCGAAATGTATTTCTGATATTAAAATTATTTAATCTCATTTCTTGATCATACAGGTTTATTTTTTTTGAAATATTTAATATCAAGCTAATTGTATGTTCTGCAACAGAGGTTGAATTGACGTCTCCAATAATAAATAAGGGAATTTTTTTTGAATTTATAATTTTTAAATCTATATTGTTGTATCCAACACCATGTCTTGCAATTATCTTTAAATTTTTTGAATGATTTATAAATTCATTATCAATTTTTGTCATTTTAACAATTAAAGCATCATATAATTCTAATTTATCTTTGTATAAATCATTTTGATCCGAAAGTTCATCAACATGATATGAGTTTGTTTTTAAAAAATTGATACCAGAGTTATGAATTTTTCCTAAAACTAAAACTTTTTTCATATTTTATTTGACCACATCTTATAAAGTTTAAGTTGATCAGAATTTTTACCAAGTTTTATTTTTGATTTTTCTAATAGTTTAAGAATATTAGATGATATAGGAGAGTTTTTAACATATTTTTTAATTAGATTATTTGCTATTGAAACATCTTTAGTAAGAAGGTTTAAAGTAAAACCAGAATTAAATTTACCCATAAGAATGCCATCTTTTATCTTTTTTTTATAGGGGTGATTTTTACCTGTTGTTGCCTGGTCAATTGCATTAAGTAAATAGTCTTTCTTTATTCCAAATTTTATTGCTGTGGTTATTGCTTCTAAATAAGTGTTTAAAATAGAAGCATTTATAAAGTTATTTAAAGCTTTAATAGTGTGTCCACTTCCTAGCTTCCCACACCAAATAATTTTACCTAAACAATTTAAAAGTTTCGTTATTTCATTATCACTATTTTTTCCTCCAAAAAAAAGTGTTAATTCACCTGTTTTTGCAAATTTAACTCCTCCAGCGACAGGACAATCATAAAATTTTATATTTCTTTTTTTTAATTTTTTCCCAACTTTTAATGTTTCAGTCGGTACAGAGGTGCTCATATCAATAATTATTGTATTTTTTTTAAGGTTTTTAAAAAGTTCGATCTCTTTAAATATAATATCTTTAACTTCTTTGCTTGAAGGAACCATTAAAATTATACAATCAATTTTACCAATCGAGTTAAAAAAATTATGTTTTTTATTATTTGTAGATTTATTAAATTTATTTAAATTTTTTTGGCTAATATCATATGGGTAAACATCATATTTTTTTTTGACTAAATGTTTAGCCATATAATAACCCATATTACCTAGGCCGATAAAACCAATATTTTTTATTTTCATAAAATTAACTTTAATTAGCCTCCATTGGAACATTTATGTCTAAATTAGCATCAAAAACCCCACCTCTTTCAGCAATTTTAATGCTACCCCATCTATCCACATATTTATCAGATAACTCTCTATCATCGTATGCTGATATCCAAAGTCTTAATAAATGTCTTTTCTTATCTTTTTCATCATAATCTTCAAAAGACATTCGATCATGGAATAAAGTGTGATTATAGATTATTTGAATATCCCCAGGTTCAAATTTCATTTTCATAAATAATTTTTCGTCATTTGCGTATTTATCTACTATATCCAGCGCTTCTCTTTGCCTATTAGTAATAACCACTCCTTTAAATCTTTTAGAACTTTCAAGATATTGTCTTAAAAAATAAGAGGAGATTTTTCCATTTTTTTCATAGTAGACAGGGGTCATTGAATAGCCTTTTTGGTTACCTCCTTCTTCTCCTCTACGATCCAACGGAAAAGGTGCAAATAATGTTTCCAAATATTCAGGATGATTTTCTAAAATTTTATTAAAAATAGTCATTGAGCTTACTAATAATGATTCACCACCTTTCTTTGATTTATTTAAGCAAAGTAAACTAACAATATCACTTCTATCACTATGAAATGTTTGTCTATAAGAAGTCTCATAAACTCTAGCACTGTAATCTTTATTGGTATCTTTTCCTAAATCTTTAATATGACCTAGTAAATGACCTTTTTTGTTTTGAACTCTAAAATTACCAAAAAAAGAGCACAAGCCCATATATGCAGTAATCATTTTTTTTCTATCCCATTTATTTACAGGCATTCCTCGTATTAGAGCAAAACCTCTGCCATTTTTTAATTCTAGGTCTATTTTGTTTAAATATTTTTGTTGTAAATTTTCTAAATAAAAATCTTTTTTATTTATCTCTTTGAGTTCTCTATTTGTTGAAAGATATTTTTCAGTTAAATAATTAATCTCACTAATATCATCTTTATCTAAATTATACACCCAATCATCTTTTTTTTCTTGTTCAGGACCATACCAAACACTAGCGTTATTTATTTTTTTAAACATCATATGGATAAAATATTATATTTAGTTGATAAATCAACAAAAAATTTAATAAAGACCTTGAGAATGGGAATTTCTTCTCACATCATAACAGTTTAGATAATTTCCAAAAGAATTTTTAGTTATACCTTCTACACCTCCAACTATATCTGTCCACTCATCAAATTTTTTAATATTAAAATTTTGACTATTAAGTTGACCTAATAAATTACCATATCGATTTTCAAAATATATATCCTTAATATTATTAGAAATCTTAAATCTAGGTAATTCTATTGCTGTCTGCAAATCAATGCCAAAGTTTAAAACATGAGACAAGACTTGAAAAAGATATTGAATAATACCAAATCCACCTGGGCTACCGACAGTTAAAAAAGGTTTATTATTTTTAAAAATAATAATGGGCGCGTGACCAATATTACATCTTTTTCCTGGTTCAATTGAATTAGGTGAATCTTTTAATGCCATCCACCAGGTTCTATCATTCATAAATAGCCCAGTTTTACCAGCAATCTCACCACATCCAAATTGATAGCCAATAGATTGGGTTGCAGAAACTATATTATTATTTTTATCCCAAACACAAAAATGTGTAGTGCCACCATCATCTAAATTTACTTTATCAGCTGCATTGTCGTTTTTAAAAACTTTAAAAATATTATCTAAGTATTTTCTATCGATTAGATCTAATTGATTAAAATTTATAAAATCTGGATCAGAGCTAAATTCTCTTCTATTTTTTAAAACAACTTGTAGTATTGAAATTAGTGTTTTTACATATTTTTTAGACATAAAATTTATTTTTTTAAGGTCAAATTTCTTTAATAATTCAAAACATTGTAATAAGTTGATTCCACTTGTCGGCATACCAGCAGTAATTATTTTACATTTATTATAATTTATTGAGCACACATCTCTTTCAATTATTTTGTAATTTTTAAAATCATTACTAGAGAAAAAAGGATTTCTATTTTTACTATATTTTAAAATTTGTTTTATTGTTTCACCATATCTAAATTCTTTTGATCTTAATTTAGAAAATCTACGTAATGTTTCTGATAGATTTTTTTGTACAAATGTTGATCCAGCTTTTATTTTTTTATTAGATGTTATTAATTTTTTTGTTGTTTTAAATTTTGATATCTTCTTATTATAATTATAGAAAGATTTTGATAAATACTCACTAACTGGAAAACCATTTCTTGCTAGATTTATAGACGGTTGAATTAAGCTTTCAAATTTTAAACTTGCAAAATTTTGCCAAACAAAATCGAGAAGAAAAGGTGTCCCAGGTATCATTGAAGTAATAATGCCAGTATTTCTTTCGTTAATAGGCTCTTCTTTATTGGTTAAAAGATTATCTTTTAACTTTAATTCTTTTCTAAATTTTTTTAAGTCAATTTTTTTTGGACAAATTGAATACCCATCTATATGGGTTGTTTTCTTTTTTTTAGCATTATAATAAAGCCAAGTACTATCTCCTGCCAGACCTGACCAGTTTGGACTGGTTACGGCTAATGTTGAGGCTATAGCAATTGATGCATCTATTGCATTACCACCTTTATTTAAGATATCAATTCCAACTCCAGTTGCTATTGGGTCCATTGTGGTCACACCACCTTT
>CEST01086172.1_pt1 | contig 10449 bp, 11 predicted proteins | sample 326921 | NCBI WGS metagenome assembly CEST01 (sample SAMEA2621509, study PRJEB7988) | marine metagenome | biome: marine biome (ENVO:00000447); feature: surface water layer (ENVO:00002042); material: "saline water (ENVO:00002010), including plankton (ENVO:xxxxxxxx)" | depth 5 m
TTATTAATTAAAAGAGCACATAAATATTTCCCATTAATTGAACCCATGCTAAAAAAACATGGAATTCCAGATGATTTTAAATACTTAGCAGTTGCTGAAAGTGGATTAGAAAATAATTCATCTTCTGCTGGTGCTGCTGGTTTCTGGCATTTTTTGAGATCATCGGCTAAAGAATACGGCTTGGAGGTAAATGGAAATGTTGATGAACGGTATAACCTAGAAAAAGCGACCAAAGTAGCTGCAGATTATTTAAAGAGATCTAAAGAACGATTTGGTACATGGACATTAGCTGCTGCTGCTTATAACGCAGGAAATGCACGAATTGCTAGAAATCTAAAAAAACAGCAAGTAAACGGTTATTACGATTTGTTATTAAATAATGAAACCTCTCGCTATATATTTAGAATTGTGGCATTAAAAGAAGTGCTTTCACATCCAGAAAAATATGGTTTTGAATTTGATATTGAAGATTTATATACCCTACCCAAAACTAAAATATTTAAAGTAGACAGTGTTATTACTAATATTGCTTCTTTTGCAAAATATTATAACATCAACTATAAAGAATTAAAATTACAAAATGCTTGGTTGCGAGAAAACAAACTAAATAATAAGAGTAGAAAATTATACAAGATTAAAATTCCTGTAAAATAGTAACATAAAAAAAGCCTATCTCTTAAGATAGGCTTTGTTTGAAAAATTAACTAGTAGTATATATTAGATTACTCTTACGTTTACTGCGTTTAATCCTTTTCTCCCATCTTGTAATTCAAATTCTACTTCATCATTTTCACGAATTTCATCGATCAAACCTGATACATGTACAAAATGTTCACTGTTGTTTCCTTCTTCTACGATAAATCCAAATCCTTTAGATTCGTTGAAAAATTTTACGGTACCTTTACTCATAATATTAATTTATTGTGTTGAATATTTATTTATAGTCAACGTTGTTTATAAAGGCGCAAATTTACATTAAAAAATTAATAAAACACAAATTTATTAATTTTCTTTTTTTATGAAGTAAACAACTGCATTCTAGAGTATTACTTTCACTCTTCCTACAATTCCAGAAATTAATTTCACTTTTATTCCGTGAGGATGATTAGATGAATTGGTTAATATCCGTTGAACAATACCCTCTGTTAATTCAGAGGTTTTCTGATGGTGCTTTTGGACAACACGAACTTTACTTTCAATTTTAATATCATTTCTATTAGTTCCATTCATTATTAAAAAGTTTTTTTAGCTTTTTAAATTCAACTATAATATCTTCTAAGATGTCTCTTGCTGGTGCTATTTTATGAATAATTCCAGCAATTTGTCCAATTTCTAATTCTCCATTGATCAAATCACCTTCAAATATTCCTTTCTTAGCTCTTGCTCTACCTAACAAATTTTTGAGTTGTTCTATAGTTGGATTTTTCTGATACAGTTCTTGTATTTCTTCATAAAACTTATTTTTAACCAAACGAACTGGAGCTAATTCTTTTAATGTAAGATGTGTATCACCATCTTTTACTTCCAATATAGTCTGCTTAAAATTGTCATGTGCAGAGGATTCAATAGATGCCGCAAATCTACTTCCAATTTGAACACCATCTGCCCCAAGAATCATTGCCGCTAACATTCCGCGTCCATTTCCAATTCCTCCAGCTGCAATTACAGGAATTTTAATCTGTTCTTTTACCATTGGAATTAATGTAAATGTGGTGCTTTCTTCTCTTCCATTATGGCCGCCAGCTTCAAAACCCTCACAAACTATAGCATTTACTCCTGCTTTCTCTGCTTTTAGTGCAAACTTTACAGAACTAACTACGTGAACTACTATAATTCCTTTTTCTTTTAAAAATGGAGTCCACGTTTGTGGGTTACCAGCAGAGGTAAATACAATCTCTACGCCTTCTTCACTGATAATATCCATCAATTTATCAATTTGTGGATATAACATTGGTACATTTACTCCAAAAGGGTTGATAGTTGCTTTCTTACACTTTTTAATATGTTCTCTAAGGACCTCAGGATACATAGATCCTGCGCCAATTAAGCCCAAACCACCCGCATTAGAAACAGCTGAAGCCAGTCTCCAACCACTTACCCAGACCATTCCTCCTTGAATAATTGGATATTTAATTTTAAAAAGTTGAGTGATGCTGCTTTTCATAAAAAAAACTATGAAATTACTCCAGAACCTAATAACTCTTCCCCCTGATACCAAGCTACAAATTGCCCTTCTTGAATGGCAGATTGAGGATTTTTAAACTCTACAAAAATTCCATTTTTGACTTTGTATAGTGTTGCAGACTCTAAAGGTTGACGGTATCTAATTCTTGCTAAAACTTTCATGGTTTCATTAGTTTTTAACTTTAAATCTTCACGAATCCAATGTTCATCTTCACGAGTCACAAATAAAACACCTCCATACAATCCTTTGTGATTTTTTCCTTCTCCTGCATAAATAACATTCTCTACAACATCGGTTTCAATTACAAATAAAGGTTCTTTTGTACCGCCAACAGCAAGCCCCTTTCTTTGTCCCTTAGTAAAAAAATGTGCCCCTTGATGTTTACCAACTACTTTACCATCTTCTTTAAGATAATTGTGCCTTGTAGCATAAAAATTTAACTCTTGTTCTTTTGATAATAAGGATGATATTTTTCTTTTATAAATATTAGAATCATTATCAATTTGAACAATTACTCCTTCTTTTGGATGTAATTTTTGTTGTAAAAACTCTGGTAAACGTACTTTTCCGATAAAACAAAGTCCTTGTGAATCTTTTTTATCTGCAGTAATTAAATCAGCTTTTTTTGCAATTTTCCTTACTTCAGGCTTAGTTAATTCTCCAATTGGAAACAAAGCTTTTTTTAATTGTTGTTGAGATAATTGACATAAGAAATATGATTGATCTTTATTGACATCTTTACCAGCTAACAACTTATAAATAGGTTTACTATCAATAATTTCCTCGTCTTTTCTACAGTAATGCCCAGTAGCTACGTAATCTGCTCCAAGATTTAAAGCAATATCCATAAAGACATCAAACTTAATTTCTCTGTTGCATAATATATCTGGATTTGGAGTTCTTCCTTTTTCATATTCATCGAACATATAATCAACGATACGTTCTTTATATTGATTGCTTAAATCTACAACCTGAAAAGGAATACCTAATTTTTCTGCAACAATTAAGGCATCATTACTATCTTCTAACCAGGGACATTCATTTGAAATAGTGACAGAATCATCGTGCCAATTTTTCATAAAAAGACCAATTACTTCATATCCTTGTTCTTTTAATAAATATGCTGTTACACTACTATCTACTCCTCCAGAAAGTCCAACTATTACTCGTTTCATGTATTCGCTTAAAATTCTTTGACAAATTTACAAAATGCTTCTTAAGTTTATTTATAAAGAGTTGATGTTTTTTTTAAAAAAATCCCTTGAACTTTAAGTGAAAGTTAATCATTACCATCACTTTTATTGAATTTATTTTGTTCTTTTTGTTCTTTTTTAGTTACTTTTTTTCCTCCTATATAAAATTCCCATTCCTTAAATCGCTTTCCGTCTCTGTAGATACCCTCCTCCTTTAAATTACCATTTAATTCGAAATATTTACCTATTCCATTTAAAACATCATCAACATAATTGACTTCTTCTATTAAAATTCCTTGGTCTGAATATTTTTTAGAAAAACCGTTTTTCATTCCATTATCATACTGAGTAATTTCTAAAGTTTTTCCATTTCTATAATAGTTTTTTAATTCACCTTCTAATTTACCTCTTATATACAATTCTTCAGAAAACAGTTCTCCATTAGGAAAATAATAAAACCACTTCCCTACCCTATTTTTTAAAAGCATATTGCCTTTAGTTCTCAATCTACCATCTGAATTGAAGTAACGAACCTTTGCAGAATCTGAAGTTATCGAAAATTCTTTAATAATAGTTGGATACTTCGACCTTGTAATATCGTAGTATTTAAAAACGCCAACTTCTTTACCATTTATGAAATTCCCTACATAACGAATTCGTTTATTGGAATGGTGTTTTTTCCAAACTCCTGTTCTTTCGTTATTTTTATTAAACTGATTAATTTTTTGTGCACTCACATTTGTAAACCCTATAAAAAAAGTAACTAAAATAGAAAGAACTATAATTCTTACAATAGCTATAATTGGTTCATTTTTCATAAAGTAAATATACATATTTCCTAAAATTCAAGAATTGAAGAAGTTTAATTCCAAAACTACTGATAATAATAAATACGACTAAAGAATTCTAGTGCATTATTATTCATTGAGTTTTTATACTTTTAAAAGACCAAGTCTAGGCTTTAATTAACAATGAAACCTTTTCCAGATAGATATCATATTGCTTAAAAAACAATCCTTTTTAAGACTATAGAAAAACATTAAAAAAGGACTTAGTAAATCTAAGTAATTCAGTATTTTTGTTTTGTTGAACTCAACTCCAAAAAATGAATATTACACAATTAAATGCCATCTCCCCAATAGACGGTCGATACCGCGATAAAGTAAGTAAGTTAGCAAATTATTTTTCTGAGGAAGCTCTTATAAGATACAGAGTTTTAGTAGAAATAGAATACTTCATTGCTCTTTGTGAATTACCATTACCACAACTAACAAGTTTCGATACCTCTCTTTTTCCAACTTTAAAAAAAGTGTACAAAAACTTTACTTCCGAAGATGCTCAGAAAATTAAAGACATTGAAAAAGTAACTAACCATGATGTAAAAGCTGTTGAATACTTTATCAAAGAAAAATTTGACATGCTCGGTCTAGAGAGATATAAAGAATTTATTCATTTTGGATTAACTTCTCAAGATATTAATAACACAGCAATACCATTATCTATAAGAGATGCTGTGAACGAAGTTTATTTAATAGAACTAACAACCGTATTAAATAGATTAAAAGATCTTTCAATTGACTGGGCTGATATTCCCATGTTAGCCAGAACTCATGGTCAACCAGCATCGCCTACTCGTTTGGGAAAAGAAATTGAAGTCTTTGTTGTGAGAATAGAAGAGCAACTAAAGTTTTTAATACAAATCCCTAATGCTGCTAAATTTGGTGGCGCTACAGGTAATTATAATGCTCATAAGGTAGCATATCCGTCTATTAATTGGAAAGAATTTGGATCAAATTTTGTAAATCACAAACTGGGGTTATACCATTCTTTTCCAACAACTCAAATTGAACATTATGATCATATGGCCTCTTTATTTGATGGATTGAAAAGAATTAATACCATATTGATTGATTTAGATAGAGATATATGGACCTATGTAGCCATGGACTATTTCAAACAAAAAATAAAAAAGGGGGAAATTGGTTCTTCTGCAATGCCTCACAAAGTAAACCCTATAGATTTTGAAAACTCTGAAGGTAATTTAGGAATTGCAAATGCAATTTTTGAGCATTTATCTGCTAAACTTCCTATATCTAGGATGCAACGTGATTTAACAGACAGTACCGTTTTAAGAAATATTGGTGTTCCATTCGGTCATACTTTAATTGCATTTGCATCAACTTTAAAAGGATTGAATAAGTTATTATTAAATGAACCTAAGTTTCACGAAGAATTAGAAAATAATTGGGCAGTAGTTGCAGAAGCTATTCAAACTATATTAAGAAGAGAAGGATATTCAAACCCATACGAAGCATTAAAAGGGCTCACTAGAACTAACGAGAAAGTAACTCAAAATTCTATTGCTTTATTTATAGACTCATTAGAAACTTCTAATGATATAAAACTAGAATTAAAAGCAATTACACCTTCTAACTATACAGGAATTTAATGAAAAATTATTTTAACTATAAGAAAGTAACAATTTTTATAATTTTTATTGGGGGATTACTTTTTTCCTACTGTAGTCCTGAAAAAAATAATAAAGCTTCAAGATTCAAAACAGGTCTTTTTGAAATCCCTGCAGGAAAAGGCTATAGTAAAACTATGGTAACTAGAATAGATAGTTTACAGATAGAGGAATACACGAAGTACACAGAAATATCTACTGACTCTGGTGTGTTTCAGCAAGAAATAAAAAATATTGACACTCTATACATCAAGTGGAAAAATAATTTTTTCTACACATTGAAAATGAAATCGCCAAGAAATGAGTTAGATAATGATCCAATTTATGTCCAAATTAATAAGCTGACTAATTCTTCTTACGACTTTACTGCTAAGATTGGGTTTTCCGAATTTAAACAAAAAGGAACTGTATATAAAATACAATAATAGATGGAATTATTTTTACATATAGATACTTGGGTCGCTCTTCTAACTCTGACATTTCTTGAAATTATTTTAGGAATTGACAATATTATTTTCATATCAATTTCTGCTAATAAATTACCAAAAGAAGAACAAAAAAAGGCAACTTTTTTAGGATTGTCTTTAGCAATGTTAACGCGTATTTTATTATTATTTAGTGTTTCTTATTTAATAGCTTTAAAAGATCCATTTTGGACTATTCATAACTCTTGGCTTACCGTTGAGTTTACAGGACAAAGTATAATTTTGTTTTTGGGTGGCTTATTCTTACTGTATAAGAGTACAAAAGAGATTCATCATAAAATGAATCCAATAGAAAACACTGATGAGAATTTAAAATCTAAAAACTCAATCACATTTTCTAGTATAATCATACAAATAATTCTAATAGATATTGTTTTCTCTTTTGATTCTATTTTAACAGCAGTTGGAATGACAAATGGTGTTGATGGAGCATTAACAATTATGGTCATAGCCGTTATTATTTCTATGATCATCATGATGATTTTTGCCAATACAGTTAGCACATTTGTAAACAACAACCCAACAATTCAGATGCTAGCATTATCCTTCTTAATTCTTATAGGGTTTATGCTTATTGCAGAAGGGGCACATTTATCTAATTTAGAAATATTTAACAAAACTGTTGGTATAGTTCCTAAAGGTTATTTGTATTTTGCTATTGCTTTCTCACTTGGTGTAGAAGTATTAAATATGAAAATTCATAAAAGAAAAAAATCATAGAACAGCTCAGAAAACATAGCATTTTATTATTGGCTTTCTTGCTACTCCTTCCGGCTAGTATTCAATTAATTCATTCCTTTGAACAACATGAACAAACTATTTGTACTTCTAAAGTAGAAAATCATATTCATGAAAATGATTTTAAATGTGAGCTATGTCACTTACAAGCAAAAACATTTGCTATTCTTCCAACAGAAACATTTTCTTTATCAGAAAATAAAATAAATTTTAAAAAAGCTACAAATTATCAATTTCTTTATAAACATCAGCTATTATCATTCTCGTTAAGAGGACCACCTTTTTTTAACTTTTTATAATACCAGTATCTCCTATAAAAAAAGTTAAAATAAAACCTAATGTCAAAAAAATATTATTTGACTTGTCTTTTTTTATGTTTTATAAACGTAACTATAAGTCAAAACTGTAATTTAAAATTTCAAGGGATCGTTAAAGATTTTCATGATGGAACTCCTATTGAAGGAGCATACATTAAAATGGAAGGCTCTAACCTGTATACCGTTTCAGATAACAAAGGAAATTTTGTTTTTAATAACATCTGTACTATAAATTTTAAGGCAACTGTATCACATGTTTCTTGTGATTCAAAAGTAGTAACCGTTAATCTTAATGAAGAATCATTTTTTGAAATTAGACTAGAACATCACATTGAAGAATTAATCGAGGTAAATATTTCATCTAAAGTAACTAAGAAAAGTAAGACTGCTCAAGAGACCGTCATTAAAAACGATATATTAGAGCGATACAGTTCTTTAAGCTTAGGTGATGCCATTAAAGAAATACCTGGTATTTCTTCTATCAATACTGGAAACTCTATTGTAAAACCAGTTATTAATGGTTTACACAGTAGTAGAGTCTTGATTATGACAAATAATGTTCGATTACAAGATCAGGAATGGGGAATAGAACATGCTCCAAACATAGACATTAATTCAGCTGAAAGTATTTCACTAATAAAAGGAGCTAACGCTCTTGAGTTTGGTGGTGATGCTTTGGGAGGTGTCATTATTGTAAATCCTAGGAGAACATTTAATAAAGATTCTATTTTTGGTAAGACAATGTTAAACGGACATTCTAATGGAAAAGGGGTTAGTTTTAACACCACACTTACTAAAACATTTTCTAAAGGCTTTTATATTAATGGACAAGTTTCACACAAACAAACTGGTGATTATAAAACACCTGACTATTTCTTAACCAATACTGGAAGTAAGAAAACAGGGTTTTCTGCCTTTACCGGGTTAAAGAAACTTGAATATGGTTTTGAAGTTTATTACAGCTATCTAAAAAATGAAATTGCTATTTTGAGATCCTCTCATATTGGTAATGTAGAAGATTTAGTAAATGCCATAAATTCTGAAGAACCCACTATTATAAATGATTTCAGTTACGATATAAATGCACCAAAGCAAGAAGTGATACATCAAATTTTTAAAGCAAATTATTATCTACGATTCAAAAACTTTGGAAAATTAGATGTTCAGTATGATTATCAAAATAATCATCGATTTGAATTTGATATTCGTAGAGGAGATGATAGAGATAATGCTGCGATTGATCTTGAATTGCAAAGTCATACATTTAAATCTAGCTTAAAATTAGATTCTAATTCAGAAAACATCTATAAAATTGGTTTATTATCTGGATATCAAGATAACTATGCAAATCCAGGCACAGGGGTAAGACGTTTGATTCCAGATTATGAGAAATTTGACTTTGGCCTTTTTACAATTGGTAACTTTAAACCAAGTGATAGACTAACTATAGATATTGGAGTTAGATATGATTTCAATCGAATTAATGCAAAGAAATTTTATCAGACGTCACGTTGGATAGAAAGAGGATATAATGATGATTTTTCAGATATTATTATTGAAGATTTTGGAACTCAATTATTGGTAAAGCCAAGTTTTGATTTTCATAGCGTTTCTGTATCCACCGGATTATTTTATGATCTAGGAAAAAATCGTTCCGTTCTTTTTAATTATGGATTATCTAACAGGGCACCAAATGCATCAGAATTATTTAGTGATGGCTTGCACCATTCAGCAGCTAGAATAGAATTAGGAGATCTAAGAATTTTAAAAGAAACTTCTAATAGGATTTCTGGAACCTACAATTATGATAGTGAAAAAGCTATCATTACAGTTGAAGGATTTTTTAATCATATTCATAATTTTATTTATTTAGAACCTACAGGAGTAGAAACCACTATTAGGGGTTCATTTCCTGTTTGGGAGTATAAACAAGTAAATGCAATACTCTTTGGTGCAGATATAAATATGCGTTATGAAATAAATAGAAAATTTATGGTTCAGAACAAATCATCTTTTATGAAAGGAAAAGATGTTAGTTCTAATAGGGATTTAATTGATATTCCGTCATTAAAAACAACTAATCTTGTTCGTTTTACAAATAAAAAATGGTCAAATTTTAGTGCTGAAATTCAAAGTGAATTAGTTTTTAGACAGCGTAATTTTCCAAATAATAATTTTGAGGCTTACATCCCTAGAACAGATTCTTTTATTTTGGTGGATATTAGTTCTCCACCTCCCGCCTATCAACTTTTCAATGTAAGAAGTGATTTTGATTTAAAAATTTCAAAAAAAGAGAATGTAAGGGTTGCATTCTCTATCAATAATTTATTAAATACATCCTACAGGGAAAACTTAAACCGATTACGATATTTTGCTGATGAAATCGGAAGAAATTTTTCAATTCAATTAATTTACAACTATTAACACAAAACTAAAAAAGTAATGAAAACAATAAAATTATTAAGTATATTATTTATATCCTCATTAGTATTTACCTCATGTAAAGATGATGATGACCCAATACTAGTAAATGAGGAAGAAGTTATTACAACTATGACTGCAACTCTAACTCCTACTAGTGGGGGAACAACAATTGTATTAAAAACTCAAGACTTAGATGGTGACGGACCAAATGCTCCAGTTGTTACCGTATCAGGAAATTTAGCTATTAATACAGTTTACACGGGTGTAATGGAAGTTCTAAATGAAACTGAATCTCCAGCTGAAGACATTACAGAGGAAGTTCTTGAAGAAGCTCTTGAACATCAATTCTTTTTCATTCCAACGAGTAGTATTGCAACAGTAACGTATACTGATACTGATTCTGATGGAAACCCTATAGGAGTTCAATTTACATTGACCACTTCAGATGCTGGATCTGGAGCTATAACTATAAGTTTAATTCATGAGCCAGAAAAAACTGAGCCAGGGGTTAGTACTGGAGATATTACGAATGCAGGTGGAGAAACAGATATTACGGCTACATTTTCTATTGTAATTGAGTAATCATTTTAGGAGTCTCTAATTTTAAAATAAAAAAGTGGAGCAAATGCTCCACTTTTTT
>CEST01045047.1_pt1 | contig 10442 bp, 11 predicted proteins | sample 326921 | NCBI WGS metagenome assembly CEST01 (sample SAMEA2621509, study PRJEB7988) | marine metagenome | biome: marine biome (ENVO:00000447); feature: surface water layer (ENVO:00002042); material: "saline water (ENVO:00002010), including plankton (ENVO:xxxxxxxx)" | depth 5 m
AAACAAAGCCGAGACCCACACACTAGCGTGGTCCAGTTTGTTTAGCTCACTAGGTTATAAGATAACAAGGTGATTAGGCAGTTCGTCTCGATCATGGGTTGATGGCACATGCTCTGCTAGTAGGTCGCCACAAGCTGTTATAGCAGCGATGAGTCCAGCCTCGGTGTTGTTGGCTTTTATTTGGGCTAACAGCGGCTTCAAGATACTGTCCCATGCATCATCCGGCACAAAGTTATTAATGCCTCTATCTGCTAAAATCTCGGCATAGCGCTCAGCTTCTGAGACAAAGATAAGCACGCCAGTTTCACCCTGAGTGTGGTGCAACCCTTGGGCCAAAAACTGCTCCTTTGCTACTAGCGCTGCTCTGTTGTATTTAACGTGTTTTGGCACCAAAAAATGTTTTAGAGAACGCCAACGAAACATAAAAGCTAAGGCAATAAATTCAATCAACTGAATCCAAAGAATGTCCGTTTGACTTAACCAAAGGTTAGTTTGGAATAGCAGTGCAGGTGTCACTAAGGTGATTAAAGCAGCCCACATAGTGGGAATGAAGTAGTAGTCATCACTCTCACCAGCCAATACGGTTACCAACTCAGCGTCGGTCCTTTTTTCAGCCAACTCAATAGCTTGCGATACCTTGGCTTGTTGTTGCTTGTTAATTAATGTCATCGTTACCATCCTCCAGATGCGCCACCGCCACCAAATCCGCCACCACCGCCGGAAAATCCACCAAATCCACCTCCACCAGAGCTTCGGCCACCCGAACTGCCACCTAAGAAAATTAGAGGGAGTAACCAAAGGCTACTTCTGCCGCGGCGCCCACCACGGGAGCCAAGGCGGTTCATCGCTGCAAAAGCCATAAAAATAAACATAAATATGAGGCTAGGTAAGCCTGAGCCATTACCTGAGGTCTTTCTTTTAGCAGCAGGCTGGATATATTCGCCGCCAAGAGCAGAAACGATGGCCTTAGTACCTACCAACAGGCCGCCACTAAAGTCACCCGTTTTAAACCGAGGCAGAATATACTCCTGAATAATTGAAGCGCTTATGGCGTCGGTCACCACACCCTCTAACCCATAACCCACTTCAATCCGGACTTTACGCTCGGCTTGGGCTAGGATCAGCACAATACCGTTGTCTTGCTCTTTCTGACCCACTCCCCAAGCACGGCCCATTTCTACACCAGCTTGCTCAATGCTATAACCTTGTAAGTCTTTAAGGGTAACGACAATGATTTGATTACTGGAAGCCTTCTCATGCCCCGCCAGTAATTGGTTAATTTTTTGCTCAGAAGGCGCATCAATTAAATTGGCTTGGTCCAACACACGTGAGCTCAGTTTAGGCGCTTCAAATGCCGCGAAAGTGGGCAATGTTAATGCCAGCACCCACAAAGCAATAAGACCTACTATTAACCATTGTGGCTGCCTTTTAGGTGTTATTCCTTGTGTCATTTCCAGTTGCATTAGAAACTCACCTTTGGCGCTGTGGCAGCGTCTTGGCTGGTGGCTGTGTAGGCTTCACGCAGCTTTAAGTCGCTGTATAAAAGGCCATGCCATAGTTTACCTGGAAAAGTTCGGATTTCAGTGTTGTAGCGCTCTGTGGCGGCAATGTAGTCTCTACGAGCCACACTTATACGATTTTCAGTCCCTTCAAGTTGCGACTGCAGGGCCAAAAAGTTTTGATTAGCTTTTAGATCTGGATAACGTTCACTGACTACTAGTAAGCGTTTTAGGGCACTGCCAAGTTGGCCTTGAGCTTGTTGAAATTGCGCCATAGCTTGAGGGTTTTCTAATAGATCTTTACTCACCTGGATGGAGCCCACTTTTGCCCGTGCATTAGTCACGGCGATAAGCGTGTCCTTCTCCTGTTTTGCATAACCCTTAACAGTACTTACTAGGTTAGGAATAAGGTCTGCACGGCGTTGGTATTGGTTTTCAACCTGAGACCATGATGACTTTAGTTGCTCATCGTAGGTGGGGATATTGTTGACGCCACATGCGCTTAAGGCAAGGCTGGCAACCACTAAGGCGAGGGCATGTACCCAACGTTTAAAAGACAACATAGTGTGTTTCCAATTTAATTCAATAATAAACTGCATTGCCCCTAATGATGGGCCTAAAAGCTCAACTTTCAAGGCTTTTGATCAACTATTAAGGCTAATCAATTTGCCCAAGAGCAATGGCTCCAGCGGCTTTTACGTGGGCAACACAAGCCTTTCTTGCCGCTTCACCATCGCGGTTAGAGATAGCCAGCATGATAGCCTGCATTTCTTTAAGGCTGTTTTGCCAACGTCCGTGTTGGGATATGGTTCCCGCTCGCAACACCATGATACGAGCTAAAAGGCGGTTAAGGCTGGTGTCCAGTTCGTCATTGCCACTACCTTCGAGTAGTTGCTCATAAAAATCTTTAGTACAGGCCAAAATTTCACTTACTCTAGAGTGGTCAAAGGCCTTTTTTAATGCATCAGTCGTTTCTTGTAGTGAGTTAATCTGGTCGTTGCTTGCACGCTCACAAAATAACTCACCTGCTAAACCCTCCAGAGCAGCGCGCAACTCATAAATGTTTTTTATGTCCTGTGCGTCTAGCACAGTGACACTTGGCCCACGTTGGCCGGCGTATTGAACTAAACCTTCCGACTCTAGGTGTCGTAACGCTTCTCTCACAGATGTCCGGCTTACATCGAGTGCCTTGCACAGTTCTCTTTCTACCAACCTTTGACCCGGTTTAAACTGAGCACTAATGATGGCATTACGTAGCTTATCTAATACGATCTGGCGCAAAGTTATGGTGTTACGAGTGACTTTGAGGTTAGAAAGATCATTGATCATTAATTAAGACTCTGCAGCCATTTCTGCTAATACTTCACGGGCGCACCGAAAAGCATCAATAGAAGCGGGTACACCACAATAAATAGCGCTTTGTAGTAGTACTTCACGGATTTCATCTTGGGTGCAGCCATTGTTGAAAGCCCCACGGATATGAATTTTTAGCTCGTGGGGCCGATTTAACGCCGTAATCATACCTAAATTCACCAAACTGCGAGTTTTACGGGGTAACCCGTCACGGTTCCAAATGCTGTCCCAGCAGTACTCAGTAACAAGCTCCTGCAAGGGCCATGTAAAGTCGTCAGCTGCAGCAATAGAGGCATCCACATAGGCATCTCCCAGGACAGCTTTACGGGTTTTTAAGCCGGCTTTAAATTTTTCTGATCTGTGTTTTGAATCTGACATTAATTAATCCTTTTTCAGGCCTAAAAAGTTATTACAAACCACCCATTAACATGTATTTAATTTCTAGAAAGTCTTCAATACCATAATGCGACCCTTCGCGGCCGATGCCTGATTGTTTTATACCGCCAAAAGGAGCCACTTCTGTGGAGATGATGCCTTCATTAATACCTACGATGCCATACTCTAAAGCTTCACCTACGCGCCATACACGGCCAATATCACGGGTGTAAAAGTAGGCGGCTAAACCAAATTCAGTGTCATTAGCCAAAGCTATGGCATGTTCTTCATCTTTAAACTTAAAAATGGGGGCTAGGGGGCCAAAGGTTTCTTCAGTAGCCACCTTCATGTTGGTGGTGGCATTGCCAATAATGGTAGGGGTAAAAAAAGTACCCCCTAAGGCATGACTATCTCCTCCACATATCAGGTCACCACCTTTGCTCAAGGCATCTTTAATGTGTGCGTTTACTTTATCAATAGCGCCCTGGTTAATCATAGGGCCCTGAGTGACACCCTCATCCATCCCATTACCTACTTTAAGTTCGGCTACCTTCTCTGCAAGCTTAGCAATAAATGCGTCGTACACCCCTTCTTGTACAATAAAGCGGTTAACACAAACACAGGTTTGCCCTGCATTGCGATACTTGCCAGCGATAGCGCCAGTTACAGCAGCATCAAGGTCGGCATCGTTAAACACGATAAACGGTGCATTACCCCCTAGCTCAAGGGATACTTTCTTCAGCGTGGGAGCACATTGTTGCATCAACAATTTGCCCACAGCCGTAGAACCAGTAAAGGTGAGTTTACGAACAGTGGGGTTACTGGTGAGTTCAGCGCCAATTGGACGAGGTTGACCAGTAATTACATTAAATACGCCAGCTGGAATGCCGGCTTCTTCTGCTAGTACGGCTAACGCTAAAGCAGAAAAAGGAGTCTCTGATGCTGGGCGCACCACAAACCCACAACCTGCCGCCAATGCTGGGCCACACTTACGAGTAATCATAGCAGTTGGGAAATTCCAAGGTGTGATAGCAGCAACAACACCTATGGGCTCTTTAGTGACAATAATACGAGCATCTGCCTTATGGGTAGGGATAACGTCACCATAAGTACGTTTACCCTCTTCGGCAAACCATTCTATAAAACTGGCAGCGTACGCAATTTCGCCTTTCGCTTCATTTAATGGCTTACCTTGCTCTAAGGTCATTATTTTACCAAGGTCATTTTGGTTAGCCATAATGAGGTCAAACCAACGGCGCAAAATAACCGCACGTTGCTTGGCAGTTTGCTTGCGCCAGCTAATCATAGCAACACGGGCCGCCTCAATTGCTCGAGCAGTTTCTGCAGCATTCATATCTGGAATGCTACCTACCACGTCGCCATTAGCAGGGTTAGTCACCTCTATTGTTGCGTTGGAATCGGCATCTAACCAAGTACCATTAATATAAGCTTGCTGACGAAATAGCGCAGGATTGGTTAGTTGCATGATGTGGTTCCTATAATTAGTAATAGCAATGTAGTTATGTGGCTAGCTCTGGGGCATTGTGCCTATCGAGCTGTATGTTATATTAAAATGTTCAATATATTAAACGTTTTGATAACTTGTTTAGGTTTATATACGGGCTAAATTTTTAGGGCTATGGGTCAACGCATGATAAAAGGGTCAGACATTGGCTCGCTAGAGGTATTAATCCAAACAGTTTTTAGTTGGGTATAATCTTTTACCGCATCGATGCCACTTTCACGGCCATACCCGCTTGCTTTAAAACCACCGATTGCCCCCATTGGTGAAACTGCTCGGTAAGTATTAACCCAAATGATGCCCGCTTGTACGGCTTTACTCATGCGATGAACTCGGCCATTATCTCGGGTCCAAATGCCAGCTGCTAAACCAAATTCACTGTCATTGGCTAAGGCTAAGGCTTCTGATTCATCCTGAAAACGAATGATGCTGGCTACTGGACCAAAAACTTCCTCTTGCATGATGCTACATTGATTGCTCTTTACTGCCAAGATAGTGGGGTGGTAATACCAGCCATCGCTGGTTATACAGGCGCGCTCACCTCCATGAACGAGTTCCGCACCCTCTGCTAAAGCTGAAGCCACCATTCGTTCAACTAAAGCTAATTGTGATTGAGTGGCCATAGGCCCCATTTCAGAATTTGGGTCCATTGGGTCACCAATAATAATACTGGCAACCCGGGTTTTAAGGGCTGCTAAAAATTCATCATACACTCCATCCTGAACTAATAAGCGGCTGCCGGCCACGCAACTTTGTCCGCTAGCAGCAAAGATGCCAGCAATAACACCATTTACGGCACTGCCAATGTCAGCGTCTTCAAAGATGATGTTGGGGGATTTTCCACCAAGTTCTAAGCTTAGTTGAGCTAGGTTTTCTGCGCTATTTTTAACCACAGCTTTGGCACCCTGGGCACCACCAGTAAACGCAATGCGCCTGACAAGCGGGTGCTTAGTTAACGCTGCGCCAGTATCAGCACCAAAACCAGTCACTACATTTATCACACCCTCTGGAAAACCGGCTTGCTTAACTAAATGCATTAACTCAACAATGGTGGCTGAAGCATGTTCAGAAGGCTTAAGTACCACAGTGTTACCTGCAGCCAGTGCTGGTGCAAGCTTAACCGCAGTTAAGTACATAGGAGAGTTCCATGGGATAATAGCGGCAACTACACCCAATGGTTCGTGGCTGGTATAGGCAAACATATCGGCTTTGTCTAACGGTAAAGTCTGGCCTTCAAGTTTGTCCGCCTGGCCTGCGTAGTAGTAAAAAAATTCTGGCATGTAACCAATTTGGCCCATAGTTTCACGGATGAGTTTACCGTTATCATTGGTTTCCAATTGTGCCAGTTGTTCCTTGTTGGCAGCAATTAAATCGCCCAGTTTGCGCAATAGCTTACCTCTAGCAGTAGCGTGTAGGTTACGCCAGGCAGGGTTTTCAAAAGCATTATGTGCCGCCTGAACAGCAGCATTTACATCAGCATCTAGTGCGTGTGGAAAACTAGCCCATGGTTTTGCATTAGCAGGGTTTAAGCTGTCAAAACGGTCACCATTTAGGGCATCAACCCATTGACCATTGATAAACATCTGATATTGGCGAAGGGCCATAGGGTTCTCCTTAATTTACTTTGGTGCTTTACTACTAGTTAGCTAGTACTAATAAATTGCTGTAATAGTTCGTTGACTTCTTGGGCTTTCTCTACGGGCATCATGTGCCTAGCATTGGGTAAAATAAACACTTTGGCTAAGCTTATCTGATGTGCTAAAGCGCGGCTCATTGCTGGGGTGGAACCAGGGTCTAGTTCGCCAGTGGTGACTAATGTAGGGCAAGTGATTTTGTTTAAATGACCTTGCATGGCAGTATCACCTTCACCAAATAAACGATAACAACGGCTATAGCTTGTTTTATGGTTAGATAACACGCAGGCCCTTAGTTGGGCGATGTAGGATGGATTTTTTTTAGTATATAGTGGGCTAAACCAACGGGTTAGGGCCTGATCTATATTGGCACTGGGTCCATATTGTTCTACTTCATTCACCCTTTTTAAAATGGCTTTACGCAAACTTTCATTACGATCAAATACTGAACTCATGATGGTTAGGCTGTGCAATTGATGGATATATTGAGTGGCAAATACTCCTGCTACAAGGCCCCCTAGGGAAAAGCCGATCAAATGCACCCGCTTAAGCTTTAAGTAATCCAACAAGTTGTCTAGTTGCTTAGCGAGGGTGCTCAGGCTAATGTCTGTTGGTGCATGAGGGCTTAATCCGTGGCCAAGCATGTCATAGGTAATGATATGGTGTTTTGCTTTTAACGCATCTACTTGGCTTTGCCAAAGGCTTAAGTCTAAACCTACGCCATGGATAAATACTACACTGCTTTTACCAAGCCTTGGCTTACCAAATGTTTGGTAGTGGGTGCCTAATGGGCAAAATAAAGACATTAAGCTTGGCTTTGATGTGCAGTTTTTTCTGCTGCAATTTCTTCCATATCGATATAGCGGTTGCCAATACGCGGGTGAGCGCGTCCACCATCTGAGCCACCCAGCACAATAACAATTTCATCAGCGGCTGGAGCGTCTTCAATGTGCATTTCTAAAGTGATGTAGTGGGATCGAAAACCAGCATCATCTTTATGCATCATGGGAATTTGAATAGAGGTACCCGCTGGCCCACGTTTATTGGTAAAGCTTAAAAAGCTTTTTGCGTTAACGGCATCTCGGTAGTGGTTACCAAAACGTAATGTGTGAATAATGCCAGAGGCGTGCTCAATTTCACCATTTAGGCCAATCACAGCAGCTTTGCCGTAGGCCTCAATCGCGCCTCCATTGGGGAAGTGAGATAACATGGCAGCAACCATTTCCTTACCGAGTTCAGAGCACCCAGAAGTAATTTCTGGGCGGAGATTTTCTACAAAACCTTGGCCTGCCCATGGGTTTTTAATGACATAAGCTACGCCCACCATTTTAATAGGAGTGGAAGTGGATTTACCACCTTCAATGCGGATCTCTTCAATGCTGGTAACCACTTTACGTACTTCAAAATGCATATTTTATTCCTGACTAAATCGAGCTGTAACGCTTCATTCAAATGACGTGTTGCTGTTAATTAAAATTAGGCATAACTTTGTCTATAAACAACTGTAGAGATTTTTTCTTTTCACTATGGGACAGGCCGTTATCGCTCCAGAAACTAAATTGAGTCACACCCAGAGATTCATAATGTTTAATTCGCTTTGTCACTTCTAAGGGGGTGCCAATGAGTAGGTTTTTATGTAAGTCATCTAAACCAAAACCAGGCAGTTCATCCATTTGTGTGTCTGTTAAGGGGTTTATAAATCCGTCCACAGGAACTTGATCATTTTTAAACCATGCATAAAAATAAGCGTACCAGTTGCGCAGGGCTTGAGCTCCTTTATGCCAATCTTCATTTTCTTCATGTACCCATGTGTGTCGTAAAGCCAAAAGCTGTGGTTTGGGTTTGTCTGGGTGATTAATACAGGCTTGCTTAAAACGTTCGCAAGCCAGCTCAATGGAAGCATCACCAGCGATAAGTGGTGTGATCATAACATTACAGTCGCTCTTCACCGCATAATCATGAGACTCTTGCTCTCGTGCAGCCACCCACATCGGTGGAAATGGCTGCTGTGTAACGCGTGGAATAGCTGTAGAAGTAGGGAAGGCATAGTGCTCACCATCATGGGCGTAGTCACCAGTCCAAAGTTTTTGCAATGCAGGAATCATTTCGCGCAATGGACCGCCTCCTTCTTTCGCGGTCATTTTGTCCGTCATACGATCAAATTCAGATTGATAGGCACCACGAGCAATACCAAAGTCAAGCCTGCCATTACTCATCATATCTACAAGTGACGCTTCACTAGCAAGACGAACAGGGTTCCAAAATGGGGCAACAATAGTGCCTAAACCCAAACGAATAGTCTTGGTAATTGGAGCCAGATAGGCCATAAAGTTAAGGGGGTTTGGGCATATAGTAAACTCCATCATGTGGTGCTCGCCGATCCACACAGTTTCAAACCCTGCCTTCTCCACCATCAGTGTGAGTTCGACTAACTCGTCAAATAGTTCTTTATGGGATTTAGTTGGGTCTGATCTTTCCATATGGACAAATAAAGAAAATTTCATAACAAAGACTCCGCAAGCTGTGTGTACAATCAAAAATGTATACTTGTATTATGGTATACCAAACATGTGAACTGCATTTTTTCACTGATCTATTAACATGTCAAGTTTAGTCTTAGGTAGATATTTTTTGTACAATTGTCTAATCTTAGGTTACCTAGATCTATCTCATTTAAAACGTTCTGTAGGCGGTTCTTATGTTTCAATCTTTTTTCCCTAATCCTCGATGGTTTTTTATTACGCTCATCGTTTGGGCAAGTTTATGTATTGGTGTTTGGTATGGCTGGGGAGATCAGTTGGGAACCTTGTTAGGTTTTGAGCTACCAGCAGAAGACGCTGAACCAGTGCTCGGTTTGGGCCATTTTGTGAGTGCAGACTTTATCTGGTTTTATCTCTATTACTTTACTACCCTAATGGTCTTTGGCCTAGTGTGGATGCGTATCTCACCTCACGAATGGCAACTGTGGTCAATTTTTGGTACGGCTCTTATCTTGTTTAGCACCTATTTTTCGGTGCAGGTATCAGTGGCCATTAACACGTGGAGACGACCATTTTTTGATAGCATTCAGGCAGCACTTGCCGAACCAGGCAGCGTGACAGCCACACAGTTGTACGACCTTATTATTATCTTTGGTCAAATTGCATTTTTGGCGGTTATTGTCTTTGTAATGACAAGGTTCTTCGTTAGCCACTATATCTTTCGCTGGCGTATGGCTATGAACCAATTTTATGCCTCTAGGTGGACTCAGTTAAGGCAGGTTGAAGGTGCGGCGCAGCGAGTGCAGGAAGATACCATGCGTTTTGCCGGCATTATGGAAGGTTTGGGTGTGTCTTTAGTTGATGCCTTTATGACTTTGGTGGCCTTTTTACCAGTGCTCTGGTCGCTGTCTCAATATGTTACAGAGCTGCCTATAATTGGTGTTATCGCTTCACCATTATTCTATGCCGCTATTTTTTGGTCGATCTTTGGCACCATGCTCATGGCGTTTGTTGGTATTAAACTGCCTGGTTTAGAGTTTCGTAATCAGCGTGTTGAAGCCGCCTATCGCAAAGAGTTGGTCTATGGAGAGGACCACGAAGACCGCGCGCAACCATTAACGTTAACTGAGTTGTTTGGTAACGTGCGTAAAAATTACTTTCGGCTATATTTTCATTACATGTACTTTAACGTTGCTCGCAGTTTTTACTTACAGGCAGACAATTTATTTGCTTACATTATCCTCATTCCAACGATCGTTGCTGGCACCATTACCTTTGGTATTTTACAGCAGATATTGACGGCATTTGGACAGGTTAGTAATTCGTTCCAGTATTTGATCAATTCTTGGCCTACTATTGTTGAATTGATTTCTGTTCATAAACGTTTACAGTCGTTTGAGCGTGTGTTGCATGAAAAACCTCAAGTAGGTATCGATCTTCAGTACATAGAGAGCGGTGAAAGCGATTAAGCCGAAGTGATACTTTTAATGGGTGTGTGCTTTTAACAGATGCCACACCCTTTAAGTATGATGTGCTTAATCGAGTCAGCTGCTGAGGTGAAGGACTGCTCTGTTAACGT
>CEST01180432.1_pt1 | contig 10416 bp, 13 predicted proteins | sample 326921 | NCBI WGS metagenome assembly CEST01 (sample SAMEA2621509, study PRJEB7988) | marine metagenome | biome: marine biome (ENVO:00000447); feature: surface water layer (ENVO:00002042); material: "saline water (ENVO:00002010), including plankton (ENVO:xxxxxxxx)" | depth 5 m
CCGCGGCGATTGCTACAATCCAGCCCACGCCAAGAGTCGACCCAAACCAAACAAGATGTCCCTCACGGCCCAAGAGTACCTCAACCCACTGTTGGATCGATACGTGGAACTATTGGAGCGCGTCGAGCGTTTCGTTCAGCAGTTCGTCCCCGTGTCACTGTACGGCGCCAAACGAACCGAATGGAAGAACCATGCGACCAAGGTGCTGAAAGGCCAGCGAAAGGCAATTGAAGTTCTTCGTCGTGAAACCGAACCGGCCCGCTTGGTGCGGGAGTACCAACGCAAGGCGACCCACAACACACACACCGATGCTACGTTGCTTGCGCTCCCGATCGAACAGATCCGCACCATGGTTGAGATGCTTCCCGCCAATCAAGACATGGCTGCGATCGTGGCCGACACCGAAGATTCGTTTGCCTAACGCTTTCGCGGCACGTGCAACGGAATGCTGGGCGTTTTCTGCGAGTTTTGTGTGAGGTGGGCGTTTTCTGCGAGTTTTGTGTGAGGTTTTGTGCGAAGCACAAAACTCACAGAAAACGCCCAGGAGGCCCAAATGTTGCTGGTGGGCGTTTTCACCAGCAAACGCGGCTGCTTGGTTTCCTGCAGCGAACAGTATATGAGTGTTCACCCCCGGAGAGCCGGAGCAAGAGGGCCAGTGTCGATGTCCAGCGACGATCGAGGGAGTCGGCAGGCCGAAGCCAAGGGGCTGCGGAAGAAGTATCCGTCGCGCGTACCGGTGCTCTTGGAGGTGTGCTTCGAGGTGTTGGACCAGAAGCGGAAGTTTTTAGTCCCCGAAGAAATGAGCATGGGAGGTTTCCTGGGTGTGTTGCGCACCCGCTTTGCGACACCATCGTCTTATATGAAACTATATAAATATCATTGCGCGCAACAGCGTTAGATAACAAATGAAGTTGCTTATCATCGCCTGCATCGCGAGCGCGGCGTTCGCAAACCAGCAGCAACAAAAATTGGACGACTGGGAGTACAATGGAATTTGGAAGCTCGATCCTGATGGACTGCGAGAGAATTACCGGTGGGATACTATGCGTACGATGCGCGAGTTCACGGCGGAGACCGCGCGTCAGTGTCTGGCAAGACAGAAAACGCTAGTCATCGGTGACTCGACCGCGCGCTTCTTCTTCGCGGCGCTGGCTGACTTGATGGCGATTGAGTTTGAGAAGCCCGCGCCGCTCCACTACCTGCCCGCGAACGACACGTGTTCGATGCCGAAAGTCGGCTGGGTCGGCGGTTGCCCAAAGAAAACGTGCTGCAAGCGATGGCGCGGCGAGTTTATCTCGTCGACTAGCTCGGTGCTGCACTCTGATTTGGCGTCGTTTATGTGGATGGGTGCGACGCGCGAGGCCACGCCCGAGCGTCTGAGTTTGGGCTGCAACAACGAGACGGGCGTCTTGATGTTCGGGGCCGGGTTGTGGGACCTGCTGCTGCGCCGCAAGAGTGTCGCTGTGACGTCGCAGCGCATCAACAACACGCTCACCCTTCTAGAAAAGGCGTGCCCGTCGGCGCACACCAAAATATTCTTGGGTCCTTCGTCGTGTCCTAATACGACGGACCCCTGGCCCGGCAGTGCAGCGGTCAAGATGGTGGACAGCCTCGCGGCGGAGCTTGAGAACATCGTTGCGGACAAGGGGTGGTTGTACCTAAATCGGTTGGAGTCGCAGGCGAGCGCGCCGACGATGGCCACGTCGCTGTGCCACCACCACCACGCGCATGGCATTCTCTCCGATACCCACGTCCAGATAGTTCTGAACATGCTGTGCTGAAATATTTTTATATAATGTTGCGATTCTTATTTGGTGACCATAAAATGGCGTGCGGCTCCGAGGGTTGCGCTCTGCCTCTGGTTGTAGCGTTCCCTGACGACCAGTCAGGGAAATTCATGAAAATATTTCTTAGAGAACCCGACGGTCAGAATCTCCCGTTGCCTAATCCCGATGTCATGAACGACATTTTCAACGCCTTGGGCGCAGCAGACCCTGACCAGTACCATTTTCTCCACTACGCTGTCCAATACGAATACGGGGTCCCGATACTCGACGCCGCTGCTCAACAGCGCATCATTGATCACATCAAGCAAACAGCTGGAGACGACGACATTACCGACAATATACCGCTTTTCCGAATTCATTACCTCGACTTCATTCGAGTGCACCGGTTCGTGAACGCGTTTCTTGAGGACGTCACGGCTGGCACTGCGCAGGGCGTCACGTTCTCTCGACCTAAGGTCTACGAGGAGCACTATGCGAAGCACGGAAGGCGGCAGAACCCGTTATAACGAACACGTTCTCTACCTTAAGGTATCAAAACAAGTAACGGTTGTTAGTAAATAAATTCCCCTACCATATATAAACAGAGTTAGTAAACAATTACTAAACGCACAATGACCAGTCACCCGAAAGAATGGAACTACCGCATGCGCGCAATTACAACCGCAATGATTGGATCTCCCGTAAGGCACGAGGAGTCGGTTTATCCTGAAAATGGCGGCTTCCCTTCCGAAGCCGAAATTGCGGCCATGCAAGCAGCTGACAAGGCTGCTGCTGCTGCACGCGCTGCAGCTGAACAGGCTACTTATGCTGCTGATGCTGTACGCGCTGCAGCGGAACAAGCAAACCATTACACACCTCAACAACGGCACCAAGCTCAACTACGGGACCAAGAGGCCGATGGGAGAAGAGTTAGTCGCGTATTGAACAGTCTCGGCAACCGTCAATAACAGTTGAAATTATTAGTATATAAAGTCAATGGATTTATTTATCACAGACAAGCAATGAGTTATAATTCACGGAAGAATCGACACCAACAGAGGCTTCGTCCAATTGGTGGAGAGAACAAGGCATTTGGTGCTGATTATACAAAACCAAAAGACAACAAATTGACAAAATATAAGAATTATACAGTTGGCGATTCGGTGACGGTTACCTTCCGTAATCCGAAGGAAGTGCTACGTGGAAAGATTATTGGATTTACAGGAACAAGAACAACCAATGGAGGAGAGGTACTGCTCAATTTTACACGGACAGAACAAATGTACCCAGAGGGTATTTTACTCTCGGAATGGGTGGCACCAAATGTTACATCTTACGAACAAGCCATAAAGGATGACAACATGTATCATGACAAATATGATCGAGTTTGTGTATTTGCAGATTGCGAAATTGAAATACTCAGAAAGGGTCTGCGCGGAATAAACCTGTTACATCTTACCAAAAAGCCGTAGCTGAGGGCAACATATATGAGATATCATGACAAATAGGATAGATTTTGTCCATTTGAAGATTGCGAAATTGAAATACTCTACAACACATCAACGCCCCAAATCAGTCTGAGATTATTTTAAAACTAACATTTACCTCCCTTTAAACGCTCGTTTTACGATACAATCCCACGACTCACGAGACTTGAACAGTTTGTCCCGAACCAGTTTCTCCGACGCAGTTCCGAGCAACCGTTGCATTGCGCGACAGTCCGCGAGCGCGGTGTGCTGGTCAGGAATCTCGTGGTGGAACGTGTCCTCGTAAATGGTTCCTAACTTGTAATTTGACAGTTTCGGGAACAGTTCCTTGAACACTTCGATCGTATCGGTGTGGTACAGGTCGTCCGGCAGGACAAGATCGTGGCGGTTGTGCTCGAACGTCAAGATGCGCGCGTCGAACCTGTGAACAAGAATGGATTGGGTGAATATTAAAACACACACAAACGCTGGGCAACCCCCCACTCACCGTTTCCCGTTGTGTGCCACGAGGTTCACGACGCCGTTCCCTCGATGCTCCTCAATCCACTCGTTGAACTTGCGCCCCACCACGTCCCACCCAGGCTTCTTGCTGACAAATTCCGCGTTGATCCCGTTCACCGCCGTTGCGCCTGGATCAATGGCCATTAACGGGTTCACGAACTCGTTGAACGTGGCGATTTCGCGCATGTTCTGGTCCATGGCTATAGCTCCTACCTGACAGACACGAATCCCATCGGTCTTGCCTAGGCCGTTCGTCTCGAAATCATATAATACGTATAACTCTTTGACGGGTTCGGGCGGAGCGGGTGGTGGGTTGTACAGCGACACATAATCAACGTCCCCGCGAACATGCGGCGTGGTGTTGCCTGTTGCGAGCTTCAAGGACGCGATCTCCGCGATGATGGTCTCTATGTGATTCTCAAGGTGTTGGATACGCGCGGCGACAGAACTCATTCGCTAGAACCACACAAATCAAATTGATAAATTCGTATATATCAGGTTTGAATGATTACAATATATAAGTACCAACGTTTTCAACACTGCACCGAGCTATGTATTCTACCAATTTACTTGCTGTGATTGCGATAACGCTTACGTGTGTGGCAGGTGATACTGCTCAGGATAGTAAGGATATTGTCAATACTACTAACAATGCTGCACCTTCTGATAGTAATCCTGTATGTTCAGGAGGCTGCGCTCAAGACTTAAGCAATTTCTACGACAAGAGTTTAGTTAACTTTACATATTCTCAAATCGACGGTGGTGATTTCCACGCCACTCGTCCACATGGTGGAACTTACACCGAGTTTTTCCTGGATGACACTATACCCGACAACAGTTGGGGTGCACTCTTCAACCATACACTTCCCAGCACCTCTGAGTCACGTAATTCCCAATGGATGCGATTTAACTTTATGATGGACGGATGCTTTAATAGAACTGACCCCCAGTTAACAGCTTTCGTAGAGGAGGAGCAGCACCCGAACGGACAAAATTATTTCAAGGGCCGCTTTTGCGTCTACAACGGCACGTACGAACCACCGGCCTATGATTTTACCGACAATATGCAAAAAGAGGGGGGGTCGTTGGACCAATACGCTACTGCGTACAGTAATGCGACAACAGTCAATACTCTATCTTCTATTACTGACTTTAATTCAAAAGCACGTACACCTTGGAGGCCGTATGTGGATGCAAATAGTAATGGTCAACCATTCTGTACTCCTTCACAATTAGAATTCCCCCCTCCGAGGACACACGCATACGTGTCTGAGTCCTTGAACGGTGACATCTTCCTGTCGTTTGATTTTTGTAACTGGGCAGGACCTAACAGTGGTAACTATACAACCCACGTCGTGTCGACAGTATTTTTATGTGGTGGTATAGTTTCGGAGATAGAGTTTAAGGGCTACGAATACGATATCAACCCTTCAACATTCACACCGCTTTACACATCCGCAAGCACGCGTTACAATCATGCACACCAAAACAATCAGGTCACCATTGGACCAATTCCAGAAGAGGTCTGGTACTCAGACCTGTGCAAGACGGCCAATACTTCTGCTACTCCTGAATTACAAGGACAACTTCATTTTTGCAAACAGACGGTTTCCTCTGTCGCATACTCTGCTGAACAAATGCACCTCAATGACATATATCGGGTGTATATGGAAAATGAGACCGAGTCAAATCCGTGGACGTGCACGATACAGAACTTCGCGTTCCCAATTGTTGACAACCCAGACAGTGTTGAACTTCAACATGGGATTTTTCCATTTGGAACGCTTGTGAATAATGGGAATGGTGGTGATAATACGGGATCTGTTACACGCACTGTGGATTTCACCCTTGATCATATTAACCTAAAAACGTGTCCTGCAGTTGGTGGTGAAGTACTTGAATCGGCGGCGCTCAAATTCCAATACCCGATCTGCCACGTGCTACCGGGAACGTCTCTTGAAATTGACAAACCATTTTTAACCAGTTTTATAATTACAGAACCAGACCTCATTGCCCTGATTTCAGACGACGCGCCGCTTTCAGTGTATGCGCATTCTGCAAAAGTAGTTGAGTTGTGGAATGAGTACGGTGTGCCACTTGATTTGGTTGCTATTAAACAGGCTTATCCGGGGAGAACTGAGTGGGACCCTATGACAGATTTCACGTCCGGAACGAGCGGTGGTGATTACGGTGAGTCTTTTGATGGTCCTTCCAAATGGAAGTCCACTATCTTTACTAAAACTGGAAACAATTTAACGGATGAGAAAGAAAACCATCAAAAGAACGAGGTTTATCCAGATCTGGCACCTAATGAATGGATCATCACGGGACGTTTTAGGGATTTCGATATACGCATGATGACATATACGCAAAGTCAGAATAGTACAAGCATGTACAGAGGCCTGGAATACAGCAAAGTAGGCTTGTCAATTACACTGTCAATTGAAACTCGCGAAGACGGAGGGCGTCGCCGACTAGCGGAAATGCCACTCCGCGTGACGGTTACAAACACACCACGTCGTCTTCAGGACAATAGCACGCATACGCATACGAGTACGCCTGTGGGGACGTTTGGCAACCCTAAAGTTGTTATTAACAAGCAACACGGAGAGGACGGAACCGGCCTGTCCCAGTTCCAGATTGGTATGCTGACACTCACTGTCATTGGACTTTTAATAGTTGGAGCCGGTGTTTATCTATGTTCTCGTCGCAAGAATCAATATATTCCTGTTGCACAAGACGGTGGAATTGAAACAGGAAATTCTCGCTTGACACTTCCAACATTACAGTTTAAATCCAACTTCTAGTATTGTTGCGGCACACAGAGCGTTTGATGGTTTTATGAGAACCCTCTCAAGTAGAAGTATATATGTCACAAACATACCAAAATTACACATGTACGTATCAGTTGTATGGACGAGTGCTGCCCACTGACGGACCTCCACCGGTTGGAAGACAAAGACCTCGTACAGTGGTACGATGAGAAGCTCACTATCGTTGGACTGATCGTAGCGAGCCTGGCGCTGGCGGCGCTATTGGCAGTCGGCTGCTACATCCCGTGTACGACGCCGAGCAGCGCGCGCAGTCCGTACGGTCGGGTTTCGACACTCGAAGACCGTTCATGAAGGGTGAATCAAACAAGTCAACGTGAGCCTACCGACACCGTATTTACAAGGACTCCGAACGGGGGTGCTTATCAACAATGATCGGCGGGAGCGCCGTTGACTTGCGCGATTCCCAGATGGTGCGAGTTACCAACGTCCTCGGCGTGAGCGGGAGCGGGGACGGACACTCCCACGTCCGCCACGCGTTCGCGTCCAAGACCCCGTGGTGTTTGTCCCAGATGATGAACGGTTCCGCACACTCTTCGTTCGCCCAGACACGCGCGTGGTCGGCGACGAGGGTCAACCGCTTGAAATTCGTGGCGACTGACCCGATGGCGCCCACCAAGATTCGCTTCGGAACGGGGCGCACCCTGGACTTCATGCGGTCACGCGCGGTCGAAGCACGGGCATACACGCCACACAGCTCGACGACATACTGCAGCGCGTGCAACCGCTCGATCAGTTCAAAGTAAAAGTCGTACGACCGCCCGGTCCCGTTCCACACGAAGTGCGAACGTTGCTCGATCGCTGTCTCGACGAGCAAGTTCGCGACGGTGTGCGCCTCGTCACGCATCTCGTACACCCAATCGTCCCGATTCCGCGAAACGACGCCCTGCCAGTAGGCGGGCATGTGTTCCAGACAAAGATCGACATCGATGATGACGTGGTCAATGCGGGGGCGTTTCTTGAGCACATAATTCTTCCCGCTTCCTGGAAAGCCGAACATGAGCACCGCTCGCGGCTTGTGATGCCCCGCCCGGATTCCGTCCAAGCACCGGCGCACCACCGTTTGTTTGTAGGCACCGCTGAGCGCGTGGTGTGGTGGTGCCGAAGCGCTCAGCGTCGGCAAGCTGGTGCGACCGTGAATCGATGCTAGCTTCAGCGACCCATGCCGCGATACAAACCGTACGATCCGCTCAGCAGCCGTGATCTGTTGCCAAATCGTACGACAGCAGACGGTCACAACGCGGTCACGACGCACTGCGCCTTCTGTGAGTTTCAAGTCCTGTGTGGACTCTCCGACCTTCTCAACGAGACAGGACGAACCGAACGTATCGAAATAGAGTCGTCGTGCGTACAGCGACGGTGACGACCACGCATTAAAGCTTTGCAAGTAGTACGACCCTGGGAGTCCGTCGATACGCACTTCGAGCGACGGTACAATCGCCACAAGAACTCTGCGTTCCGGTTGCAAAAGGATCTCTGCCGCGGAAGGAAGCTGCGCCAATGCGCGTTCGGCCTCCTTTGGACCAAGCGTTTGGACCAATCTTCTTTTAATTATTGGATCGTGCATGACGAGTTTCGTTGTAATTTATTAAATGTGTAAATCTATATACCTTCAGAACCCTGTAATTAAGCATCGCATCGCCAACCGTCCCTGTGGCGGACACACAGCATTACCGAGCTGCGCGAGGCGCACCTTGTTCTCATACGTCAATCTTGGAAGCGATAGTATCCGCTTCGTAACAAAGCGAACTCGTCACAGACGAGTCCGAGGAATTGGTTCATCGGATCGTTCATGAACCCGTCTACCAGAACGCGTTATATAATTCTTTCTGTGTAGCTGGTCGCATCATATCCAAATGGACGTCTACCAGATCTTACTCGTACTCGGTATAAGTTTTGTAGTGTTCAATGTGTTCTCACTTGTATTTCTGTTCTATGTGTATGGGCGTCGCATCTTAGCAACGATGCGACTACCAGCGAGTCTTAAGCAACCTTTACACGGGCATAAACATGAGCTCGTTTCCCAGGACCCCACCGAGTTCGAGCTGTCTGAAGCTGTTAAATCCGCTTCAGTGTGAAGAATCCTTCTGCTTCGCCGTTTTCAACCACGAACGCGAGTTGTGGACCCGTACCGCAGCACCCACGTCGTTCGTGTTTTCGTACGGCCTCCGAAATCGAATCTTGGACAGTAGGTGCGTACCGACCGGATGTCCTTCCGGCAGAGGCGAAATTTCATGCTGGTATAGACTGTGTATCCCCGTGCCGTATAATACGACGGCACAATTATCCGGCAATGCGATATTGATTGTCCCCTGTGCCCCATTCTTAGTGACTTTCAACCACCTTGTTTGCCCAAACGACACAAGGGCCACCGCTCCCCAATGGGACGAAAAACCACATTTATCACTTTGTTTGACAAACGTTCCACCACATCTCAAGTCTGGACCCATTTCCAATTCGAGGGCCGTGTCGAGCACTGTATGCCCGAACCCCGGCTTTGCCGTCTGTATATCATCCGCCACCTTTTCAGCCAAAGTCAACCACGGAGACGGAAGTGCCAGCGTTTTCTGATTCACGTCTGCGTACGAAGGAACGCCGCCATCGCGCGTGTAATTCATGTGCAGATGAGTTTTGAGTGCGTCCGGAACGCGTTCAACGGTCGATGTACTTTGCAAATACTGTACTCTCTCCTCCGAACCCAGTACATCACGAAATATCAGAAGCTCGCAACCGCCACCCAAGTCTTTTGCCACTGTTGTTTCTGCGTTTCCACCAGCTAGCCTCGCCACCTGGATCTTCGTACTGTCGTTCAACTTGGTGACATAGGGGCCATCGCGTTCGTATCGTTCGCGTCCTCGTATGGCCTGCTTGTGTGGATTAAACATTTCACGTCGTTGATATTTATATTCGTATCCATTCTTTATATACGCACGGTGGGTTGAACGTTCGCAGATAGGATTGGAACCGGGCCCGGCACCTCAACCACAATCGCTGTAGGAAAATGGCCCGGGTCGTCCTGCTTCGGTGTGGTGGACGACGTCCGACCACAGAGAAAGCCAAACAGAAACGTGATGATGTAGAGATAGACCATGTGTTTCCCAATGGTGATATATCTGAAATCCATATATATTCCACACCAACGATCCGAACATTGAAACGAACAGTGATTGGTGTGCGTCGAGTGGTCCACCTGACCGCCTCGCCCACAGACGCACTCCCTGCGAATACAACGATCCCCAAAAAATGTCTTCCAATGACGTTTACACAGACTCGACCATTATTTGGTTTGACGGTTGCGAGGACAGGAGGCGGAAGAACGCGGAGACAGTTGCATTTTTGGAGGTAAAGATTGCAATATTGGAAGAAGAGAGAGATGTTTTGAAGGCGAAGTGCAGGCAACACAAGGACGATGCAGACCAGGCGCGGAAGCAGTTGGTGAAAATGTATTGCCAATATCGCGACTTGCAAGTCGAGCAAGTTCTTGCACAGACCGAAATTGAGGAGCTTTCCGATTGCATTGCAAGCATGGCTTCAAGGATGATTGAGGAAAACTAAATTCTCCCAACCATGTTTGCGCACCGCATTACAAAGATAGGTGCATCCGTCTTTTGCCAAACAATGACTGTGCATTGTTTCATTGTAAAGAATCGTTTGCCAAAAATACAGTTTACCCGAACCGATATGTCGAATGAAGTAAATCACACTCCGCCAATAGTACTCACCAACGACCGTTCATGAGAACGGGTTCTTTCTGCGCCATCGTCCGCGCCATCGTCTGCGCCGTCGTCTGCACCATCGTCTGCACCATCGTCTGCACCATCGTCTGCGCCA
>CEST01007819.1_pt1 | contig 10411 bp, 9 predicted proteins | sample 326921 | NCBI WGS metagenome assembly CEST01 (sample SAMEA2621509, study PRJEB7988) | marine metagenome | biome: marine biome (ENVO:00000447); feature: surface water layer (ENVO:00002042); material: "saline water (ENVO:00002010), including plankton (ENVO:xxxxxxxx)" | depth 5 m
GGAGAACTAAATTATTCCTCTGATATTGATCTAATTGTAATGTTTGACGATCGGAATATGGATTACCTTGAGGCCTCAGCGCTCCGCCAAGTTTTAGTGCGAGCTACGCGAACAGCGACTAAGGTCCTCAATGATATCACTGAACATGGATATGTATTTAGGACTGACCTTCGGTTGCGGCCAGATCCTTCAGTGACACCGATCTGTGTAGGTATGTCTTCTGCACTAGATTATTATGAAAGTTTAGGCCGGACCTGGGAGCGTGCAGCCTTCATTAAGGCCCGAATATGTGCGGGTGATCGTGCAGCAGGGGCTGCGTTTCTTGAACAAATAGTACCCTTTGTCTGGCGGCGGCATCTAGATTTCGCTGCCATTGAAGAGGCTCACGCACTACGTTTGAAAATCCGTACTAAGACTGGTGCGCGCGGCTATATAAAAGTGCCCGGGCATGACGTGAAATTGGGGCGTGGTGGTATTCGGGAGGTTGAATTCTTTACTCAAACCCAACAACTAATTTCTGGTGGGCGTGACCCTGAACTACGGTCGGCGCAAACGCTCACAGCATTGGATCAGTTGGTTGTTAAAGATTGGGTGCCCACTACGACTAGTGATCATCTACAAGCTAGTTATAAGGTGTTGCGTCACACGGAACATGCTATTCAAATGATCCGTGACGCACAGACTCAAAGCGTACCGCAATCAGAAGAGGGCTTGGCACGGGTGGCGGGGCTTTGTGGCCAGTCCGTTGATGCATTCTTGGGAAATTTGTCGGTGCGTTTAAATGCAGTACATGAAATAACAGAAGCCTTCTTTGCCCCAACATCAAGAGTGGCGCCTGACGTGGCACTAGAAGAGCATCATGATATCACGCACCATTGGCCAAGCTACGCTGCTATGCGTTCAGAACGGGCTACGGTTTTATTTGATACCTTGCGTCCTGAGATATTGTCACGGCTACAACTCGCCCCTAACCCTAGAGAGGCTTTGATTCAATTTGATAATTTTTTAAAGGGATTACCTGCTGGAATTCAAGTATTCTCTCTTTTTGCTGCGAACCCTAAATTAGTAGACCTCTTGACGGATATAGCGGTGAGTGCCCCAGCCTTGGCTCAATACTTAGGTTTAAATTCTGGTGTATTAGATGCAGTGCTGAGTGGTGAGTTTTTTGCGCCTTGGCCAGATCAAGATGTATTGCAGGAACAGCTTTCCTCTGCACTGATGAGCGCCTCTGACTATGAAACCGGTTTGGACGTGGCACGTATTTGGACCAAGGAATGGCATTTCCGCATTGGGGTTCATGTGCTGCAAGAGTTCATCACGCCCAAGCGGGCATCACAGCAATATGCCCAACTGGCGGAAGCCGTATTGGCGGTATTGTTTGAGTTTGTGCATGCCGAGTTTGCAAAAAAATATGGCTATATAGCAAAGTCAGATAATACTATACTGGCTATGGGGTCACTTGGGGCGGGAAAGCTAAACTCGGTTTCAGATTTAGATCTAATTTTGATTTTTGATGCCGATGCAAACTCTTTATCGGATGGAGCTAAGAGCCTAGCATGTAGGCAGTATTTTTCACGGTTGACCCAAGCTTTTATTACCGCTTTGACTGCGCCGACGGCCCATGGCCGGCTCTATCAGGTTGATATGCGTTTACGCCCGTCTGGCCGTGCGGGGCCTGTGGCCACATCTTTGACTGGGTTTGAGGCCTATCAGCGAACTGAAGCGTGGGTTTGGGAACATTTGGCCTTGACGCGGGCGAGAGCCGTAACTGGTAGCATGGATTTTCGCCAAAAAATTAATATTCTACGGCAGGCTATTTTGGACGAAAAAGCAGATTTTACGACCGTAATGTCAGGCTTGCGCAACATGCGCACGCGGTTAGCTGAAACCAAATTGCAACGAGGACTTTGGGACATAAAGCGTGGTCCGGGTGGCCTTCAAGACATTGAACTTTTTGGGCAGAGTGTTGCGTTGGTCCAAAACTGCCGCGACCTCGATACAGTTGCACAATTGCGAAGCGGGCAGAACTCAGTATATTTTTTGGCGGCTGATCTCGATGAATTGGCGCGATCTCACGATTGGCTGTCGGATTTGCGCTTACTACACAGGCTGATGTGTGGCACCGATAATTATGCTGCTGGCTTTGGAGAGGGTGGACGTGCTCGGTTACTGGGGATAACGCAATTTGATTCTGATAGTGAGTTTGAGCTAGTGGTTGTGAGAAAGCGTGTGGAGTGCGCAAAAATTATTGATTGTATTCTTGTTAAAATTGAAGGGCACAAATATGAAAGTTGAAAATGTAGATCCCAAAGGCCTAATACGTGAAAGTTACAGGATTGAATGTATTACGCCTCCAATGTGCAAAACTATTTTCTTTGATTGGGCCATCCAAGTCCCTGTGAGTGCTGATCCAGCTAAGCATATCGCCTTTTGTATTTCATATTATGGAGCCGATTTACCTGACCACCCGATGACAGAGGTCTTACAGGCGGCCCTTGCCCCTTCACCTAAAAAGATCAGGCGCGGCGGTAGAGCTGGGCGCGTTACCGAAGCAGGTCAGCGGCGTGACGGGCTATCTGTGTAATTTTTTCCCAAGAGCCTGAGTCCACCAGCGCCTTTGGCGCAATCCAGCTACCACCAACACAAAGCGTATTGGGCAGAGCTAAATAGCTTTTGACGTTCTCAGGGGTAATACCACCGGTCGGGCAGAATTTGATTTGTGGCAACGGCCCAGCTATGGATCCTAACGCTAGCGCACCGCCTGCGGCTTCTGCGGGAAAAAACTTCTGGAAGATAAATCCTTGTTCTAGAAGGCGCATGGCCTCGGTAGCTGTGGCGGCTCCTGGCAATAGGGGTAGGTCAATTTCTTGTGCCGCCGCGACCAAGGTTGGCGTGGCTCCCGGTGACACTCCAAATATTGCACCTGCGGATTTGGCATCACGCACCTGTGTGGGGGTAAGTAGTGTGCCAACCCCAGTCATAGCGCCCTCTACCTCGGCAATAGCTGCAATCGCCTCAAGCGCTGCATCTGTACGCAGGGTGATTTCCAAGGCGGGCAAGCCACCGGCAACCAAGGCTCGTGCCAAGGGCTGGGCATCTTCGACCCGTTCGATTGTCAATACTGCAATGACGGGAGCGGCGGCGCAAATTCTGGCTATTATGTCTGAATGGGTCATTTAGTATTTCCTAATTTACGACGCCTGCGCCTTGAGCAGCAGGTCCAGCGTTACGCCGGAACACAGAGAATAGCTCGCGTCCTAAGCCCTCTTGATGGTCCGACAGGTCTGGGTGTACGATTTTTCTATCTTGCCAATTTTCTGCTAAGGTTTCTAGAGTTCCATTTACTAAATCCAATCGTAAGATATCGCCATCTTGAATTTGAGCAATTGCTCCACCGTCGACGGCTTCCGGTGACAGATGAATGGCGGCAGGGACTTTCCCAGATGCGCCAGACATACGGCCATCAGTGACCAAGGCTACTTTGAAGTTACGATCCTGCAAAATTGCTAAAAATGGTGTGAGATTGTGCAACTCCGGCATGCCGTTTGCCGAAGGACCTTGATAGCGCACAACCACAATAACATCGCGGTTGAGTGCGCCAGATCGGAAGGCCTTTTTTACTGCATCTTGGCTTTGAAACACGGCAGCTGGGGCCTCAATAAAGCGCCGATCTTCAGCAACAGCGGAAACCTTGACCACAGCAGTTCCGAGATTACCCTTTAAATTTTGCAATCCCCCACTGATTTGAAATGGATCTTTTATGGGGCGTAATATTCTTTGGTTAAGGCTGTGTTTTGGCGCATTTACATAGTCCACTTTACCATTTTTGAGCACCGCTTGGCGGCTATAATGGCGCAGACCGGGACCCATGATAGTTTTAACATTTTCATGCAACAAGCCGGCATCGAGTAGTTGTGATATCAAATAGGGCAGCCCACCCGCGGCGTGAAAATGATTCACATCAGCTAAGCCGTTTGGGTAGACTTTGGCCAATAGCGGTACTATCTCCGAAATATCTGCAAAATCCTGAGGTAACAGGATCACCCCGGCGGCTCGAGCCATGGCTGGTATATGCAGTACAAGATTGGTCGATCCTCCTGTGGCCATCAGGCCCACAATCCCATTGACCCATGCTTTTTCGTCAAGAATCTGTGACGTGGAAATATGGTTATCCCCCAGCGCTGTGTTAGCTATAACTTGCTTGGTGCCTTGAATGTTTAGCGCATCGCGCAAATTACTGTTTGGTGGGACAAAGCTGGCACCGGGAAGGTGTAGCCCCATAAACTCCATCAACATTTGATTAGAGTTTGCAGTGCCGTAAAAAGTACAGGTTCCTGGACTGTGATAACTGGCCATTTCGGCGGCCATTAGTTCTTCACGGTCACACACGCCATCAGCAAAGCGCTTACGAATTTCTGTCTTCGCATCATTGGAGATGCCGGAAGGCATCGGGCCAGCGGGTAGAAATATAGCGGGTAAATGGCCGAAGGTGGCGGCGGCAATTACCAATCCGGGTACGATCTTATCGCATACTCCTAGGAAAATGGCTGCGTCGAAGGTATTATGCGAAAGGCCAATCGCTGCTGACAGAGCAATGGTGTCGCGTGAAAATAAACTTAGCTCCATGCCTGGCTGGCCTTGGGTGACGCCATCGCACATGGCTGGCACGCCGGCTGCAATTTGTGCTGTAGCACCAAAAGTGCGGGCAGCATTTTTTATTTGTGCTGGATAAGTTTCAAACGGCTGATGCGCTGATAGCATATCATTATAAGCGGTGATAATGCCAATATTTGGTGCGCGTTCTTCTAACAATGTAGATTTATCCTGTCCCATTGCTGCATAGGCGTGGGCTTGGTTGCCACAGCTTAAATGGGCACGACGTGGGCCGTCTTCTGCGGCTTTGGCTATTTTAGCCAGATAGGCGCAGCGGCTATTTTGTGAACGCTGCACAATTTTTTGTGTTATGGTGTCCAGTCTTGAATTTAGGTCCATTGGGCTCTCCAATTGCTCTTGTTAGCGCTACCATCATATTTTGCAATCAAAATCAATGCGTATCTGCCCTTGTCCCCATACTTTGCCTGAATTAGGTCGTTAGCAACCACAAAAGGGGACAGGAATGCACAATGACCATGCAGTTATACGGCTAAAGCCGAAAACCAACGCACAGCGTGTGCGGCATGGATTTCCATGGATTTATGACAATGAATTAGTTACGGACCGCCGGACGAAGGCATTGCGTCCGGGTAGTTTGGCCATTTTACATGATCATGCCCAAAATATTCTGGGCTTGTTCGCCGTGAACCCTAATTCAAAAATTTTTGCTCGCAAGCTATCTGACGATGTAGATACTGTGATTGACGCAAATTGGTTTGCCCAGAAAATAAGTCAGGCGTTAGCTCTGCGCGAGCAGCTTTATATCCAGCCCTATTACCGTTTAGTTCACGCTGAGGCCGATCATCTGCCAGGGCTGATCATTGATCGATTTTCTGATCTGTTGGTCATCCAGCCCAATGCTGCATGGGTTGATGATCTCTTGCCTGCTTTAGTGGATGCACTGAACGTCGTGATGTCTCCCACATCTATCGTTGTTAACGGCGCGGGGCGGGCGCGTATACTGGAGGGGTTGGACGACACCCGCCGCATGGCATTGGGGGAAATGCCAACAGATGCGATTGAAGTGCCTATGAATGGCGCCGTCTATTTTGCGGATGTGGCTGAGGGTCAGAAAACTGGAATTTTTTATGATCAGCGCCCCAATCATCAATTTGTGAAGGGCCTATCAGCGGGCAAAACTGTTTTGGACGTGTTTTCGCATGTAGGCGGTTTTGGACTTGCGGCTATGGCGCAGGGCGCCGCATCAGTAACCTGTGTTGATGGTTCTCAACCTGCTTTGGACCTGGCCATTCGTGGTGCTGCAGCTACCAATTCAGACGTGCCATTTGAAACTATTAAAGGTGACGCATTTGATGCTATGGTAGAAATGGCTGCGGCCGGCAAAGTTTTTGAAATAGTCGTATGTGATCCACCAGCTTTTGCGCCACAAAAATCATCCCGTGAAGCGGGCTTGCGTGCTTACGAACGGGTAGCTCGTTTAGCCAGTATTTTGGTTTCTGATGGAGGCTATTTAACCCTATGCTCTTGTTCACATGCAGCTGATATGGAACGCTTTCGTGCGGCTTGTATCCGTGGGATTGGTCGCACTGGCCGGCAAGCGCAGCTGATCTTTACTGGTGGTGCAGGACCAGATCATCCGCATCATATGGCACTTGCTGAGTCTAGCTATTTGAAAACCCTCGTCTTTCGCATGCTGTAATGCGAGTTGTTTTTGACACCTGTGTTTTGGTACCAAGCTTTTTGCGGGCCGTTTTGTTGGTATGTACTACACAGAGCCAAGTTGAGGTAATAGTGTCACCTCGCATTCTGGGAGAATGGCTGCGCGCGGCAAAAACACCTTTGCGGCGGTTGGAGGCTGAGGCTGGCATTCTACGGTTTCGACGGGATTTTGAAACATCTATCCGCCCGGATCCAACATCTTTAGCCGAATTTTGGCTACCGGATCAAGATGATATCCATATTTTAGGTTTAGCTGTAAACCAACACGCCGATGTTATTATTACCCATAATAAAAAAGACTTTCCACAGGATGAACTGCGCAGCTACGGTCTTGAACGCATGGACCCTGATGCATTTTTGCGCCAGCTATTGAAGCAGAACGCCATAGGGTTAGCGGCGGTTGTTCAACCTATTATGTCAAACATACGCGCCGCACATCCAGATCTCAGAGCCTCGGACATTTGGCGGAAAGCTTGGTTGCCGCAATTTGGTCGTTTGATAGAGAAACTATGAAATGAAGCCGGTCCAACGGATTTCATTGGCCTCAATAGCCTTGATCCGATCAATGGTCTTTGGATGGCTGAGAAACCAAGCGGGGGCGGAGCCACTGTTTGCTGTCAACTTATTGAGCTTTGTAAATAAGCTTTTTTGTGGAGCTACTCCAAGTCCGGCTTTGATCATCAAAGCGGTGGCATAGGAATCGGCCTCGAACTCATCCTTGCGCGACATACCTGCGGCCACCATGTTGACTGCCATATTGGCAATCCACGGCCCAATAAATGGAATAAACCGATTCAAAGTTACGGTAAGAACGGTACGCACGGCATTTTGGCCTGAGAAGTCAATCATTCGGCGTTTGGTATGTCCTAAGGCTACATGGCCTAATTCATGGGCAATGACGGAGCTCATTTCTGCAGCACTCACCTCACCATTGTTAAATCTATCCAAAAACCCTCGGGTAATATAGATCTGGCCATCGGGTGCCGCCAAGCCATTAACTGGATCGATTTCATAGATATTCACATGTAGCCGCTTGAGGTCAAGAGCATGTGCAAGCCGCATAAAATGCTTCTCGAGTGCGGGGTTATTCAAAGGTTTGGACTGTGTGGCCAGCGTGCGCTTGGTTTGGGTGACCGATACTAGGTAGCTCACTAGCCCGACAATCACCGCAAACACTATGGGTATAATAAAATGCATGGCCTTTATATGGCGCAGGTGAAGGGAGGTTTCAATCACAGCTTGGATTTAAGCCGGTACTTACTAATTATAATAAAAAAAATTATTTTTTCAATTAATTAAGTAATTAGCTTCATTCCCGATGAAATTCCATCCAATGTCATCGGAACCATACGATTTTCAAATATTTTTTGAACCATGGCAATTGACTGGGTATAGGGCCAGTACTTTTCAGGCACTGGGTTCAACCAAATTGAATCATTCCACCGCTCCTGAGCACGTAGCAGCCATTGTTGCCCCGAAATTTTATTCCAATGCTCATTCGCACCACCCACATAAGCAATTTCATAAGGCGACATTGACGCATCACCTACAAATATACATTTATAATCCGGCCCGTAGGTGCGTAAAATCTCTTCAGTCGGTACTTGCTCCGTCCATCGGCGCTCATTGTCGCGCCATAGACCTTCATAAAGGCAATTATGGAAATAATAGCTTTCCAGATGTTTAAATTCTGAGCGCGCTGCTGAAAATAGCTCTTCAACCAATTTTATATGTGAATCCATTGACCCACCTACATCTAGAAGCAAGAGTACCTTTACAGCATTTCGCCGTTCAGGTCGGGTTTGTACATTTAAATAACCATTTTCAGCAGTTTTTTGGATGGTGGATTCGAGATCTAGCTCATCTTGCGCTCCTTCGCGGGCCCATTTTCGGAGCCGTTTTAAAGCGACTTTTATATTGCGTGTCCCTAGCTCAACATCGCCGTCGAGGTTTTTAAAGTGACGCTTATCCCAAACCTTAACTGCGCGTTGGTGACGGCTTTTATCTTGCCCCATGCGTATGCCTTCAGGGTTGTACCCATAAGCACCGAAGGGAGAAGTGCCAGCGGTGCCCAACCACTTGCTGCCACCTTGGTGCCGGCTCTTTTGCTCTTCTAGACGTTTGCGCAGCGTTTCCATTAGCTTATCAAATCCACCTAATCCCTCAATCTCATCCTTGTCGGCGTCTGATAGCGTTTTTTCGGCCAGTTTACGAAGCCAATCGTCGGGTAGATCCACCTGCTCGAGCATGTCTTGTGGGCTAACATCTTCCAGACCCTTAAATGTGGCAGCAAAAGCCCGGTCAAATTTGTCTAAATTTCGTTCATCTTTAACAAGAATTGTACGACCCAGAAGATAGAACTGATCCATATCATAGGTTGCCAGCCCAGCTTTCATAGCTTCTAAAAAACTTAAAAATTCCCGTAGGGATACTGGGATTTTATGAGCTCTTAGATTGTCAAAGAACGGTAAAAACATGTGCGTTAGCCCATACGCAGGATGACTACATTGACAACCAGGGCCAGTAGGCCTCCAATTATTCCGCAGGAGGCACCATATTGCAGCATATCTAATATTTTACCTTGGCGTCGAATCGCCAAAAAAATTCCAAAGATAGCGCCAAGTGTCATACCAAAAATGGCCGGGTATTGCAGGATGTATGTCATATGTTGTTCCAGTCTTGTGAGTGGGTCGAGCGATAAGTCCATTTGGTAATTGTTACATTTGCCGTATCTTGAGCCTTGCGGCCTGTCCAGACTACGGAGGGCCTATCTTTGACTGCGTGCCATAAAGGCCAAACGTTCAAACAAATGTACGTCTTGCTCGTTTTTCAACAGGGCGCCATGTAACCGCGGCAGAGCGTTGACCCCGTTGCGACGTAAATCTTCGGGTGTAAGATCCTCGGCAAGTAGCAGCTTTAACCAATCTAAAACCTCGCTGGTGGAAGGTTTTTTCTTCAGACCAGGCGTTTCACGGATTTCAAAAAACTGGGTTAATGCTGTTTCTAGGAGCTGAGATTTGATGCCGGGGTGGTGAACTTCGATGATCTTACGTAGCGTCTCTGGCTCAGGAAAGCTGATATAGTGGAAAAAACAACGCCTCAAAAAAGCATCTGGCAGTTCTTTTTCATTGTTTGAGGTGATGATTACTACCGGACGATGCCGCGCTTCAACTGTGGCACCGGTTTCATAGACATGAAATGCCATGCTATCTAATTCTTGCAGTAAGTCGTTTGGAAATTCGATGTCTGCCTTGTCGATTTCATCAATCAGCAACACAACTTTTTCATCACTGGAAAATGCCTGCCAAAGTTTACCTTTTTTAATATAATGGGCAACGTCATGCACCCGCTCATCGCCCAGTTGGCTATCTCGCAAACGGCTTACAGCGTCATACTCGTATAGGCCTTGCTGTGCCCGAGTGGTTGATTTTATATTCCATTCTATCATCTCCATCTTCAGAGATTCGGCCACCTGACGCGCTAATTCGGTCTTGCCTGTCCCAGGCTCACCTTTGACTAGTAGTGGGCGCTCCAGAGTAACGGCGGCGTTGACTGCGACTGCGAGATCATCCGCAGCAATGTATGTATTAGTAGAGGTAAATTTCACGGCAAGACTCTTTCATTATTTAGCCTGTTAGTAACATGTACTCTCAGATGATCCAATTGCGGTTTTGTGCGTGACAAATAGGTTAACGTTGGATACATCGCGCTGGAGGGATTGTTGTATTTATCTGTGGTCCATTTCAATTTGCGAGTTATGTTACATGAAAGCTGAGGTATTCTTGCCCGACGATTATCGCCCCGCTGACGATGAGCCCTTTATGAATAGCAGTCAGGTGGAATATTTTCGCCGCAAGTTGTTGAGTTGGAAAAGCGAATTGTTGTCTGACAGCAAAGATACCATTGAGGCTTTGCAGGACAATACGCGTGCTATTCCAGATATATCTGATCGCGCCAGTGAAGAAACGGATCGCGCACTCGAGCTTCGCACTCGGGATCGTCAACGTAAGTTAGTGTCCAAGATTGACTCTGCGCTTCGTAGAATTGAAGAAGGCGAATATGGATATTGCGAAGAGAC
>CEST01086933.1_pt1 | contig 10378 bp, 10 predicted proteins | sample 326921 | NCBI WGS metagenome assembly CEST01 (sample SAMEA2621509, study PRJEB7988) | marine metagenome | biome: marine biome (ENVO:00000447); feature: surface water layer (ENVO:00002042); material: "saline water (ENVO:00002010), including plankton (ENVO:xxxxxxxx)" | depth 5 m
ATTAGAGATGCTGTTGGTTTCATTAATTGTAAATATTTTTTATTTATTAAATTTTTATTTTTTTTGTTAAAAGGGATGTGTATAGATATGAAATCACATTCAGAGAATATATCTATTTTTTTTTTAAGCATTATTTTATTTTTAATCAAACAGTCATCAATGTTTATAATATCATTTACATAAATTTTACATTTAAATGGTTTTAATAGACTAATAAGATCTTTGCCTATAAATCCACATCCAATTATTCCAATCTTTTTTTTTGAAAGATTATTTCCAATTATTTGGCCCCAGATATTTTTTTTAACTAGTAAATTAAGATCAATTAATTTTCTAGATATAGATAGCATGTATGACAGAACTAATTCAGAAACTGATCGTCTATTAAATCCAGGAAAATGAAAAAACTTTATTTTTTTTCTTTTTAAATATTTTAAGTCTATTTTATCTAAACCTACACCATACTTCACAATCACTTTCAAGTCAGGTAGCTGACATAGTGTTTTTTGATTCATTTTTTCTAGACCAACTAGGGCAATTTCCGAGCCCTTTAGGAAGTTAACCAAATTTTTTCCTTCAAGACTTTTATTTGATTTATTAAATTTAATATTCTTAAATAATTTTTCTAATTCACTTCTTAAATCTAAATTATTATAGAATGTTCTAGAGCATATAGAGATTTTTTTTTTATTAATCATAATTTAAATTTTATAAAAAGAGTCAACTTTTTTTATACTATTGAAAATATCATTTATATCTTTTTTAGTATAATTTTCTCTAATAAAAATAATATACTGTTTTCTTAAAGAGTTTTCGTGGTTGGTAAAATGAAGTTTTTTATTTCTTATCTTGTTTTCTTTCAAATATTTTTGATACCATTCATGCTCAAATGGATTATAATGATATTTTTCATTTAAATTCACACCTTCTTTTTCTAATGCTTGGCAGTATTTTTTTTTAGATACAGATATTTTTTTTATATCAAGTTCAATTCTTAAAAACCAATAAACATTAAAAGTATTTTTAATTTGATTTTTTATTCTAGAAGGAGAGTCGATGTCTTTTAATTTTTTTTTTATGGTTTCTCCCATAAAATTTGTTTTTTTTATATTTTTTTTTAATTTATCTATTTGAACACATCCTATTGCAGCTGAAATTTCATCAAGTGTGCAATTAATTCCAAAGTTAGTATATTTTCCTTCAAAATTACCACTCTTATCTAATAATTTTCCTCTATCAGCAAACATTTGTGATAGTCTTATTAATCTCTTGTTTCTAGTGTAGACTACGCCACCAGTTCCACCAGTACAATGAAGCTTGGAGGCCATTGTAGAGAAAAATGATATATCGCCAAAATTGCCCACTCTTATATTGTTAATTTTAGATCCATGTGATTGAGAGCAATCCTCTATTAAATAAATATTTTTTTTTTTTAGAAATTTTTTAATTTCTATAATATTTGCAACCTCACCACCTATATGGGCTACCACAACTGCTTTTGTTTTAGTTGTGATTTTTTTCTTTATCTGTTCAATATTTATATTAAAGCTAGAAATATCTATATCTGTTGGAATTGGCTTTAAACCCATCAGTATCACGGGAGTGATACACCCTACATCTGTTAATGAAGGCACAATTATTTCTGAATTTTTTTTTAATTCAAGTGCAGCTAAACAGCATAACAAAGCATTAGTCCCTGAGTTAACACAGTGGCTATAACCACTAGAACCCATAAATTTATTAAATTTTTTTTGATATTTTTTTTGATATTCACCTGAATACCTGATTTGTTTGCCAGTTCTTATAGAGTGATCTAAAAGTTTATTAACAATTTTCTTTTCTTTATAATTAAATAGAAATCTTTCAGGAAAAGGTTTTTGTCTAACTGGTTTACCACCAAATATTGCAAGTCTTTTTCTGTCAACCATTATATTCTATAAAGATTGGATATTTTTTCATTTTTTCTTCCAAGCTTACTTGGCTTTACAATCTTGTCCAGTTTTACCCATTTCCCATTGTTTTCATAAGATTTATAAAGGGCATTTAATAAGTTTACTGATTTTAAGCATTCGGATGGTGAGATTGGATAAGGTACCTTTTTTGTTAATGATTTGTAAATATCCAAATATGAATCATAATGGCCTCTACCATAAACTTTTCCTCTACCAGGCAAATCTTTAAAATCATCAGAGTATTTTTTGCAATCACTTTTCTTTGGTGAAAAAATAACTAGCTCGTTAGAAGCTATACCAGAAATTTTAGCCATACCTTTTGAACAAACAAGAGTTATTGATCCTTCAAAATCATCAGGTCTAGCTGCTGTAGTGATCTCTAAGCTACCAATCCCACCATTTTTTAATTTAAATATTGCTGTTGCAGTATCTTCAACTTCAATTTTAGAACCAAGAGTTTTAGCTATACAACTAACTTTTGTGATACTCGTTGCAAAAAATATTAGCATATCAATATAATGAATTCCTTGATTTGTAAGCGCACCCCCATCATGAGAATAAGTTCCTCTCCATTTTGACATGTCATAATATCTTTGGGGCCGACACCATCTAACAGTTGCATTTATAGTTCTTATATTTCCAAGAATACCTGATCCTAAAGATTTTTTTACTCTCTTAACAGCTTTATTATATCTATTTTGAAAAATGGGGAATAATTTTATTTTATTTTTTTTGGCTAATTTGTAAACCTCTTGGACTTGTTCACTTTTTAAAAATGTAGGTTTTTCAATAATTATATTTTTCTTATATTTTTTAATTATATCAACTGTATGTTCATAGTGCATTCCTGAAGGGGTTATTATTGCTACAAGATTAATTTTCCGTTGTTCATCTAACATTTGATAATAGCTTTTATATGCTTTAGTTTTAAACTTACTTGCTAATTCTTGGGCTTTTACCAAATCTAAATCACAAACTCCTGCTATTTTTAAACCACGAATTTTTTTAATCGCTTCACAGTGATGATTTGCTATTCTTCCACATCCTATAATTCCAATATTAATCATAAACAGAAACGGTATTAGGTTTTTTTTTATGTATTTTTTTTTTCAAATAATGTTTAACTATATCATCATTATATAAGTTGTATATTATTCTTAAGTGTTCTGGCTTGAAATCTTTTTTTAAAAAAAGTTTTCCATTTAAGTTTATCTTATGCTCTTTAATCTTTTTATCTTTAATCATTTTTATAATCATTAAACTTTCTTTAAAAGATTTTAGCTGTGCTCTACAACTTACATCGTGAATATTATCTTTTTTATTAAGCTTAGGGGTAGTATGGTGAACTATATTACCTGAGTCCAATTTACTTGATAACAAGTGAAAAGTCATACCTACCCAGTTAGGCTCAAGAAAATAAAAGGGCCAAAAATTACATGCTGCACCCTTGTAATAGGGTGCCAAACCACTGTGCAGATTAATTGAATATCTCGGCATAATCATAAGAAGTTTAGATGGAATTAAACTCACACCAAAAGTAAATACAATATCTGGCTTAATTCTATTCAAAACTTTTTTACAAACATTTTGGTTTTCTTTTATATTTTTTATTAAAATTATCTCAGTGTCAGTCTTCTTTTTTTTTAATTTAAAATATTTTTTTTCACAAATTTCTCTATTTTTGAAGTGTTTAATAAAATTTTTTTTATCTATTTTATTTTTAATAAAGTTTGGATTGGGAATAAGATTTTCCCTTTTTTCCATTATGACACAAGAAATTTTAATTTCATTAGAAATTATTTCCAAAAACTTTTTGTGTCTAAGATGATCACCAATTATTAGTAGAATATTCACTTTTGATAAAATAATTTATTTTAGTTCAATTTGATTATTAAATTTTTTAATATTTCTTAAAAAAATTTGATCTATTTTCATTTCTTTTATAAACATTTTGCCACAACCTTTTGATAAAATAAATGCAATTTTATTTTTATTAGCTTTTTTATCTCTAAGAATTGCATTTTTAAATCTCAAAATATCAAATTTAATATTTTTATTTAAGATTAACTTTAAAATTTTTTCATATTTAAAATAATCTCTATTATTTAAAAAGTTCATCTTATTTGATATCCAAAAAGCAATTAAGCATCCATAGGCTACACAAATTCCATGAGAAATTTTATAGTTTGTTGCGCTCTCTATTGCATGAGCAAATGTGTGTCCAAAGTTTAAAAGTTTTCTTTCTTTATTGTCAAATTCATCTTTTTCAATATAGTATTTTTTAGACTGCAGACTCTTTACTATTAAATCTTTTAGAGATATTTTTTCTTTATAATATTTATCAATTAAACTAAAATTTGAGTAATTTTTAACTGCTAATAAATGAGCCATTTCACCAATTCCTGATTCTATATCATTTTTTTTTAATTTTTCTAAAAATGTAGTGTCAATATATATATTAGATGGTGGATTAAAATTTCCTAATTGATTTTTAAATTTACCAAAGTTAATAGATGTTTTTCCTCCAATACAACTATCTCCTTGTGCGAGGAGTGTTGTTGGAAAAAAATCCCAGTCAATTCCTCTAAAATAAATTGAACAAACGAAACTTGTTATATCTTGAGTTACACCACCACCTATTGCTGTAATTTTACTTTTTTTATTTATTTTTTTTTTTATAACTTTGCTTATTACGTTTGCAATCTTATGATAACTTTTGTTACTTTCAGAACTATTTACTAAAATAAAATTTTTTATCTTAATTTGGTTTTTGAAAAATAAATTAAATACATTTTTATCAATTATAATAAGTTGATTTTTATCATAGCTTAGAATTTTTTTTTTATAAGAATCAATAAACTCAAGATTGTAATTTCTTATCTTAGATTTGATTTTAAATTTCATATCCACTCAAAAATCCCCCATCTGCAACTATATTTGATCCATTAATATAGTTTTTTTCACTACATAAAAAAATCACTATTTCAGCTATTTCTTCTGGTGAGCCGAATCTTCGAAGTGGTACTTTTTTTTTCAATGATTTTAATTGATTTAAGGATAAACTTTTTTTAGTCAAATCAGTCATTATAAATCCTGGAGAAATAGAATTAGTATTAATATTATAACTACCATATTCTATGGCTAAACTTTTTGAAAAAGAAATTAATGCACTCTTTGTCATAGAGTAAATTGATCTTTTTTTGCATGGATTTACACCCCATATAGATGAAATATTTACAATTCTACCCCATTTTTTTTTGATCATATTTTTTAATAAAACTTTTGTAATTAAAGTTAAATTTACTAAATTTACGTTTAGCATTTTTTGTATTTCAACCGGTTTATACAAATTAAAATATTTAATATTATTAATACCTGCATTATTAACAAGTATATCGAAGTTTAATTTGCTTGTTTCTTTTATAAAATTTTTTACTGAACTCTGATCTGATAGATCTAATTGAAAATAATTTTTAATTTTTCTTTTTTTTCTACCTGTATAATAAACTGTATATTTTTTCTTAAGTTCTTTTACAATTGACTTTCCAATTCCTTTTGTACCACCAGTTACCAGGGCATTTTTTTTTTTTAATGTTGACATAAAGATTAATAAACTATCTTAACTTTTTTGAATTTTAATACAAGAGTCTTGGATAAACATTTTTAACTAAAGCATCTCTTTTAGCACATAGTCTGTTTCATGATTATGAGTTAATAAACGTTTGTTAGTTTTTTTGATTTTAGGAGAGTAAATCAAGTTTTTATGTTTCCAAATTATAGGTTTACTTAACGCATAACTTCCATAAATAAAAAATCTTTTTCTTTTCTTAACCTCTCTAAATAAGGAAACTCCATGATATGAATTTGGAGTGGATTGAAAAAAGACTATACTCCCTCTTGAGGGTTTAAATTCTTTTTCTTTTATAAGATGCCTTGTACTTGGAAATCTTTTAAAGTCTTTTTGTACTTTTTTAAGTGATTTCATTTTAAAAATAGTCAATGATCCACCATTTTTTTTTGGAATATCATTTAGATAAATTAAAAAATTATAAATTCGTGTGATATCATCTCTGTGAGGTCTTAATTTATAACCACCTTTAGATACAGAAAAATCAAAATCTAAATTAATATCTAGTTTGTGATTGGTCTTATCAAACATTTTTGATAATTCATTTGAATTCATAAATTTTTTATTTGTATATTTATTTTTTAAAAATTTATTAGGCTTAAAATTGCTTGACCACTTCAAGTTTTGAAAATTATCTTTAAATTTTTTTTCAACTTGATTATAAAAAAATTTATTATTTAATTGTTTATAAAGTTTATTAGAAAACTTAGAATTTTTTAAGTAATTTTTGAAATTTTTTGAACCCTTGTTAATTCTATTTCTGCCACCATGAATTAAATCATCAAATGAGTCGTAATTTTTTATCTCTTGAATAAGGTTTTGACAATCTTTTGAAGATATAATGTTTTTTCCAAACATAACTGGAAATTTATTTTTAATTTTTTTAAAACTATTGATATCTATCATTTTTTTAATGTTTTTTAGATTTATCTTGCATATCACGTAGTCTCAATATCTACAAATTGACATTCACAATTTCCAGAACTATATAATACTTGATAACAGTATTTACTTTAGATAAATTTAATGTTTAAAAATAAAAAATTTCTCGCAATCATAGCTGCAAGGTCTGGCTCAAAAAGTATAAAAGATAAAAATCTATCTATTATTAATGGGAATACTCTTTTGCATTGGATCGTTAAAAAGGCACTTAAATCAAAGTATTTAGACAAAGTCTATGTTTCTACAGACAGTAAGAAATATCAAAAGTTATCCACAACATATGGGGCTTATTGCCCAATATTAAGACCAAAAAATCTTAGCACAAGTGATTCAAAAGAAATTGATTATATTCTTCATACACTTGAATATCTGTCTAAAAATAATGATTTTGAACCAGACTATGTAGTTAGACTTCAACCCACGTCGCCATTTCAATTTACGTCAGACATTGATGAATCTATTAAAAAAATAGTTAGAAATAAAGATGCAACTTCAATACAAGTGGTCTCTGAAAGCACTCAACCTCCATTTAAAGCATTAAAAGTATATAACAAAAAATTTTTAAAATCCTATTTTTCTATCTCTAATAACAATGTAGTTAATAGACAGGGGTTAAAAAAAGCTTATTATAGATCAAATATAATTACATCAAAAACAAAAACATTAATAAAAAATAAATGTCAAATAGGAAACAAGTCATTGATTTATAAGATTCCCACATCAAGATCTATTGATATAAATGATTTTTATGATCTTGAAGTGTCGAGGATGTTAAATAAAAAGTATAAATACTTATAGAATGAGAAAAAAAATTGTTTTAGATAATACAGAAGTTACTGAGGAAAGCCTCCCGTATGTTATTGCAGAAATTGGACATAACCATCAAGGTTCTGTTGATCAATGCAAGGAGCTTTTTATAAAAGCAAAAAATTCAGGTGCTAATGCAGTCAAGCTACAAAAAAGAGATAATAAAAAATTGTACACAAAACAATTTTATGACAGTGAATATAATAACGTAAATAGTTATGGTAAATCTTATGGAGAGCACAGAGAAAAATTAGAATTTGGCGATGCAGAGTATAAAGAATTATTCAAATTTTCAAAACAGTTGGGCATAACAATGTTTGCAACACCATTTGATTTTTCAAGTCTTGAATTTTTAGAAAAATTTAATTGTCCATTCTATAAAGTTGCATCATCTGATGTAACGTTTATACAGCTAATAAAGAAAATTGCAGAAACGGGAAAGCCAGTAATTATAAGTACCGGGCATGCAAGCTTTGAAGATATTGATAGAGTTTTGGATTCTGTTAATTTTAAAAATGATGTTGCATTCCTACAATGCTCCTCTGTTTACCCAGCAGATGCTAAACAAATAAATTTAAATGTTATACCTGAACTAATTAAAAGATATCAAAAAAATATTATTGGTTACTCTGGTCATGATAGTGGAATACTAATTCCAACTATAGCATATTTAAAAGGAGCTAGGATTATTGAAAAACACTTTACACTAAATAGATCTTTAAAAGGTACTGACCATGGTATGTCTCTAGAGCCTGAAGGTTTGTCAAAAATGTGTAGTGGATTTAAAAAAGTTAGAGATTGTTTGGGAGTAAGCTTAAAAGAAAGAATGCCCTATGAAAGTAGATATATTTACAAAATGAAGAAAACAATTGTAGCATCGAAAGAATTAAATATGAACCATATTATAACGATCGATGATTTAGACTTTAAATCACCAGGTGGAGAATTGGAATGTTATGATGTTGATAAGATAATAGGTAAAAAATTAATAAAAAATGTTTTAAAAGATCAGCCTTTAAGCTTTTCAGATATAGAAAAAGGTTGAAAAAAAAATTTCTAAAAGAAGATCTGTTCCCAAAACCAGTAAGTTTAGGGCCAAGAATGTGGGGTAGAGAGGATCTACTTGTTCTTATTAGTAAAAAATTAACTCTCAAAAAAATTAAAATAAAGAAGAATAAAAAAGGTGGATTGCAATATCACCATAAAAAAAATGAATGTGGTTACATTATCAAGGGTAAATTAAAAATTAAATTTGATTTAGGTGATGGTATCTTAAAAACTAAAATTCTAAAAAAAGGTGATATATTTTATTTTCCTCAGGGTCTAGTCCATCAAGAAATTGCTCTAACAGAATGTGAGATGATTGAGGCATCAACTCCTCATTTTAATGATAGAGTTAGAATGGAGAAAAAATATGGATTTAAATCAATAAAAGGACTTCCAACAACAAAAATAAAAGACGTTAGATACTTATAGTAAATTAAAATTTGGAGTAAAATTATGTTTAAAGATTATTTATTAAGTTTACTTGAAGTTGATGAGTTTGATGATCAAAGTCAATCTGCTTTCAGATTTTGGTATGATCATATTAGATATTTTGCAAACAAAAAAGATGGAGATATTTTTGAATTTGGTGTTTACAGAGGTAAATCATTAATAGCAGCTGCTTTAATTTTAAAAAAATTAAAATCAAAAAAAAAAATTTTTGCCTTTGATACTTTTAAAGGTTTTCCATCTTATTCTAAATAAGATGAGTTAAAAAAATTTAAAAATTCTAAATATTTCTCAAAAAAAAATTATTTCTGAACATCAAAAATTTCTTGAAATAAAAAAATTTACTACAAATTTAAAAAAATTTAATACAAGTAATATTTCTACTTCAGGTAATTTTAATAAAACTTCCATCAATCTTATAAAAAAAAATTAAATATTTTAACCTAAAAAATATTGAAATAATTGAGGGTGATTTTGCCAAAACAGTTCCTAAATTTTTTGATTCTTATGATAAAAATATTTCATCTTGTAATATAGATTGTGATTTATTTGATGGTTACAAGATTATATTACCATTTGTATATCCTGCACTTTCTAAAGGTGGATATATTCATTTAGATGAATATTATTCACTCAAATTTCCTGGTCCAAAAATTGCTGTGGACGATTTTTGTAAAAAAAATAATACAAAACCAAAAAAAAATATTACCCGTAAGAGTGAATTTGAAAGATATTATTTAACAAAATAATACTAGTTATAATAATTAATTTAATAGATTAAATCTTTAGATTTGTATGCGGGAATAAACTACTTTTTAGTAATTCTAGATCTATACTTATTTTTTATACTTAACTTTTTTAAGATAAAATTTTTTAAATAATTAACCTCCAAGTTAGAAACAATTGATTTTGTACCTGTATTTTTAACAAAAGATCCTAAATTATTATTTTGAAAACTTGGATAATAAACACTACAAAAATTTGGCACTTTAAAAATCACTTTTTTTTTAAAATTTAAAATTTTTTCAATTGATAATTTAATTTTATTTAAGGTCATATTATCTTCTGATAAAAAATTATATCCTCCTTTAAACTGAGATACTCTTGGTGTTTTTCCAATCTCAAGAGTAACTTTGGAACTTAATAACGCTTCAACAACTGAGCTACTACCTAAAGTTAATATAGCCTGAGAATTATCAATTAAATTTCTAGCTTCTTTAGAATATATACTTGTAACAGTTTTTATTCCCCAAAATTTTAACAAACTAATAAGCCAAGAATTTTTATTTTTTGGATGAACACATATAGTTAATTCATAAAAAAATGATAGAAAACTAATAATGGGTAGCAAATTACCTAGATTTGAAAACTTACTATTAGTTTTTTCTAAAAAGAAGTTTCTTTGTTTGGGGGTGATAAAAAAAATTTTTTTTTTTAATCTTATTTTAAAGATTTTTTTTATTACTAATAATAATGAATAATGCAAATATCTAAAAGAATAAAAAATTATTCTAATGTATATTTTTAAATTTTTTATAAGATATTTTTTTTTTGA
>CEST01015411.1_pt1 | contig 10275 bp, 11 predicted proteins | sample 326921 | NCBI WGS metagenome assembly CEST01 (sample SAMEA2621509, study PRJEB7988) | marine metagenome | biome: marine biome (ENVO:00000447); feature: surface water layer (ENVO:00002042); material: "saline water (ENVO:00002010), including plankton (ENVO:xxxxxxxx)" | depth 5 m
GCTGTAGCAAGAAATAGCACCGTGAGGAGTAATACTTTTTTCATAATAGTTTTACGTTAAGTTAAAATTAGTTTTTATTAAAAACGGCTTGTAAAACACACAATAATTATTAATAATGCAATTATTGAATACTTACAATACATATTTCTTTGCAATGTTATAAAAAATTCACAACAATATGGTGAAATTGTAAAGGATTTTCTGCATGCAACCAATGACCTGCATTTGAAATGGTCTTTATTTCACTATTGGGAAACTGTTTTTGTATGCCAATTTGGTCTATAGATGTTATGTATCCTGAATGTTCTCCACGAAGAAACAGGACCTCTTTCTCATAAATTGCACCTGCTTCAAGGGCTTTCCCTACTTGTGTAATTTCTTTGGTCACTACCGGGAGGTTAACCCTAAGGCCTAGTTGTCCTTTTTCAAGCCAGTAAATATTTTTAAGTAAGAAAAAACGCGTTCCAACATCCTTTATATATCTAGACAAAGCTAGATCTGCATCACTTCTGGTTTTAATCACTGAAAAATCTAAAGAAGACAAACCCTTTAAGACATCTTGATGATGTTGTGGATAGTGCTTTGGCCCGATATCAGCAATCAATAGTTTTGAAACCATCTCTGGATGCTTTACCGCAAATTCCATAGCGGTTTTACCACCCATAGAGTGGCCCAGTAAAATAATTTTATCTAGGTTGTGATGCCCACAATACAATAACAAATCTTCAGCCATAGCTGCATAGGTAAAAACTGGATCGTGAAAACTTCTCCCGTGATTTCGCTGGTCTATTAAATGAACCTGATACCCGTCCTTGGCAAACTTTTTTCCAAGGGTTTTCCAGTTATCACCCATGCCCATAAACCCGTGAAGAATTAAAAACGGAGTGCCTGTACCTATTATTTGTGAATGTAACACCATGCTATTTTAACTTTGAGAGGTACGAAGCTATTGTTGGCTGCAAACCTTTATATAGCGCCTCAGAAATAAGCGCATGCCCAATACTCACTTCTGCAAGATGTGGAATGTTTTTAGCAAAAAACTCAATATTTTCTAGAGAAAGATCATGACCCGCATTTACACCAAGTCCAAGTTGGTTTGCATGGGTTGCACAAGCCGCGTAAGGCATAATAGCGTTTGTATTTCCAAGAGAATACTCTTTGGCAAAATCTTCTGTGTATAATTCTATTCTATCTGCACCAACAACTGCAGCTCCCTGGACACAATCCAGAGAGGGATCAACAAAAATAGAAGTACGAATTCCATTTCTTTTAAATTCTGAAATCACCTCACTCAAAAAATCTTTATGCTTTACGGTATCCCAGCCAGCGTTTGAGGTAATAGCATCTATGGTGTCTGGAACAAGGGTAACCTGAGTGGGTTTAATGTGCAGGACCATGTCCATAAATTTAACTATTGGGTTTCCTTCTATATTATACTCTGTGACCACCACCTCTTTTAAATCATAGGCATCTTGATACCTAATGTGGCGCTCATCTGGTCTCGGGTGTATGGTTATACCTTGTGCGCCAAACAATTGCACATCTTTTGCAACTTGTACTATATTTGGGTAATTACCACCACGGGCATTACGTATTGTGGCAATTTTATTAATATTTACACTTAACTTTGTCATCATTATATATTTGAAACAAAAATACAATGCTTAAGCACAGTTTTGAAACTATATTTTAAGTATTTTGCGTAAAACCATTGCAGTGAAAACACAACAACACATCATTAATGACATTACACCCTTTGAGCTTACTACCAAAGTGAGTGAGGTTCAAAATGCATTCAACCAGCTTAGTTACTCTCATATACCAGTAACCAAAGATGGTATTTTTGAAGGTGCTATCTCAGAGAATGACGCTCATTGTTATGATGCAGAGAAAACACTTGAAGCATACCAATATTCTTTAGAATCATTTCACGTAAAACAACATACAAACTGGCTAGACATCTTGGAAGCTTTTGCATTAAACAATAGCACTATTATGCCCGTATTGTCAGAGAATTACAAGTATATAGGATATTATGAACTAAGTGATATCATGAATATTTTTAACGACACTCCTTTTCTTGGAGAAGCTGGAGGAATTATTGTCGTTGAAAAAGAAATAGCAGGCTACTCTTTTTCTGAAATTTGCCAAATTGTGGAGAGTAATGATGCCAAAATATTAGGAGTATTTGTTTCGAAAATGGAAAACAATACTGCTCAAATTACAATTAAGATTGGGCACACTGGCATCAATGCAATTGTACAGACCTTTAGGAGATATAGCTATAATGTAGTCTCCAACCATGAAGAAGATCGATTTATTGAAGATTTAAAAAAACGATCTAAATACCTTGACAAATACCTAAAGATGTAGTTATGAAAATAGGGATCTACGGTCAATTTTATCACAAAAATTCTGAAACACATATTCAGTCAATTCTCAACGCACTACAAAGCAAAGATGTTGAAATTGTAGTGGAAGAAAACTTCTTAGCCTTAATGAAAGAAAATCAATCTTTCCACACAGATTTATCTGGGCTAGGAACTTTCACAAAACTAGACCAGAGCTATGACTTTTTTTTCAGTATTGGTGGAGATGGTACCATTTTGAAGTCCATCACCTTTGTTCGTGACCTTAATATTCCAATTGTTGGAGTAAACACAGGAAGGCTTGGCTTTTTGGCTACCATACAAAAAGAAGATGTCGCATCCAGCATCACTGATATACTAGAGGGTAATTATTACATTTCTAAGCGCTCCTTACTAGCCATTGAAACCAACCCACCTCATGATGAAATAACACCTTTAAATTTTGCGCTAAATGAAGTGGCTGTAAATAGAAAAAACACCTCCTCCATGATTAAAGTAGAAACAACAATAAATGGTGAATATTTAACCTCTTATTGGTCTGATGGTTTAATTATTTCGACCCCTACAGGTTCTACTGGATATTCATTGAGTTGTGGAGGGCCTGTTATTGAGCCAAGCAATGAAAGTATTATTCTTACTCCTATTGCTCCACATAATTTAAATGTTAGACCGCTAATTGTTCCAGACAACAGTGTTGTCACTCTTAAAGTTTCTGGAAGAGAAGACACGCATTTAGTTTCATTAGACTCAAGAATTTTAACGCTTAACAATGAAACTATCATTACTATTAAAAAGGCGCCATTTACAATCAAATTTGTACAGCCCATTGAAGAAAGTTTTATAAAAACACTTCGTAAAAAACTACTATGGGGAGAAGACAAAAGAAATTAGGCAATAAAAATCTTCAAAATTTGTTTATCAAACTAGAGTATGATTGTTATCATGAGCTAGTGCCGAGTTTATTGTTATATTTGCGAACTTTTCAAAATTTATGAAGTATTTAACAGCAATTTTTTTAATACTATTCTACTTCCAAACAGCAACCTCACAGACCTATGAACTTGGTGGTTTTATTGGTGGAGCTAACGTAATTGGCGATGTTGGAAACACTGCATATATCAATCCAAATACAGTGGCATTTGGTGGTGTTTTTAAATGGAACAGGAGTGAGCGTCATTCATTTCGTTTTTCGGCAATCGTTGCTAAAGCAGAAGGAAATGATGCAGACAGTAAAGAAGGGCGCAGGCAACAAAGAGGCTATTCTTTTAAAAATAACATCAAAGAGTTTTCTGCAGGTTTAGAATACACTTTTTGGGAATTTAACTTAAATTCTGGAGCACCCGCAGCTGCGCCATACCTATATACTGGTGTTTCTTATTTTTTGTATGAAGCCTCTTACATAGATACTACAGGAAGTTATAAAGACTATGATCAAGCAGGAGCAATTGCTATACCAATGGTTATTGGGTACAAAACAACCCTAGGCACTAAGTTAATTGGGGCTATTGAAATTGGTGCCCGCTACTCATTTACCGATGATATAGACGGGAGCAACCCAACTCAAGGCATGATTGGTGACAACCAAGATTTAAAATTCGGAAATCAAAACAATAATGACTGGTATGTCTTTACAGGCATTACTTTTTCATTTACTTTTGGGAGAGAACCTTGTTATTGTAATTTTTAAAAAAATGAGTCGTCTCTTAGAACAAATAAACAAAAACAACACACCAAAACACTTGGCTATCATCATGGACGGCAATGGGCGTTGGGCCAAGTCTAAAGGGATGTTTAGGTCTATGGGTCATGAGAATGGCACAAAAGCGGTGCGGGAAATCACAGAGGCATGTGTAGAAATTAACATTCCATACCTAACCCTTTATACTTTTTCTACCGAAAACTGGAATCGTCCAAAACTGGAAGTAGAATTATTAATGAAGTTATTGGTTTCTTCCTTGAAGAAAGAAATCAAAATGCTGAATGAAAACAATATAAAATTAAATGCTATTGGCAATCTTGATGCGCTTCCAAGCAAGGCACGTAAAGAACTTTTAGACGTTATTGAAAAAACAAAAGACAATACAAGAATGACCTTGACACTTGCACTAAGTTATGGGTCTAGAGAAGAAATAACAAAAACAATTCAAGAGATTAGTCTTAAAGTTAAAAAAGGATTAATTTCGCCGTCAAATATTGACGAAAAACTGATTAACAATCATTTATACACACAAGACCTACCAGATGTAGACTTGTTAATACGCACTAGTGGTGAACAACGTATAAGCAACTTTTTGTTGTGGCAAATAGCATACGCAGAATTATATTTTACAGATATACTTTGGCCAGATTATACAAAAAATCATCTTTTTGAGGCAATATTAAATTATCAAAACAGAGAACGAAGATTTGGAAAGACAAGTGAGCAATTATAATCCGCATTATTTTTTTAGTATGTACAGAAAGATCTTTTGCTTTGTAGCCATTACAATGCTTTCAATCTTTACAATACATGCACAGCAAAAAGAGCTAGATGCAGGTATCAAATATGAAATCAACAACATAACAGTTGCTGGAGCACAAAGCTACAATGAGCAAACCGTCATAGCCTTTACCGGCTTAAAAAAGGGAGAACGCATCTTCATCCCTGGAGAGCGTCTAAGTGAAGTCACAAAAAAATTATGGAATCAAAACCTATTTAGTGATATTGCTATCTACGTGACCAAAATTGAAGGAGAACTTGCAGATCTTGAAATATACATAGAAGAACTTCCAAAACTAGATGAGATCACCATATCTGGAGATGGCATGCGAAAAACAATTATAAAGGAAATTCTAAAAGAAACAGAATTAAAACCTGGCCTTAAAATCACTAAAAACTTAATCACAACCACCAAAAACTTTATTAGAAATAAATTTGTTGAAAAAGGATTCTACAATACAGATGTCATTATAAGCACTATCCCTAAACTAGACTCTACAGGTCTTGAGATTGCTAAAGACATGAATATCATTATAAATAAAAACAAACGTATTAAAATCTCTCCACTTGAGTTTCAGGGCAATAACAATTTGCAGGATGGAATTTTAAGACGTTCCATGAAAAACACCAAAACAAGGAACCCTATTCGTATCTGGAAAATGTCAAAATTTACAGATACAGGATATGAAGAAGATAAGGCCTCTCTTATTCTTACCTACAAAGAAAATGGGTATAGAGATGCGAAAATCACACAAGACAGTGTGTATGATAAAGACGATAGAAATGTAGGTATTTTAATAAAAATAGATGAAGGTAAAAAATACTACTTTGGAGATATTCGTTTTTTAGGTAATGGAGTCTATACAGATGGGCAATTACGCCAAACACTAGGAATAAAGAGAGGAGATGTATACAATGGTACGCTCATGGCAGAACGTATTGCAGACAACACAGACCCTGAAGCTTATGATTTAACTAACAAATATCAAAACAATGGGTATTTGTTTTCTACTATTAATGCTGTAGAGGTCGCAGTAAGACAAGACACAATTGATTACGAAATACGAATTAGAGAAGGGAAGTTGGCTTATTTTGACCACATCACAGTGGTTGGAAACACCAAAACAAATGATCATGTAATTTATAGAGAATTACGTACCAGGCCTGGGCAAAAGTATAGCAAGAAAAATGTGGTTAGAACCATTAGAGAGTTAAGTAATCTAGGATTCTTTGATCCAGAACAAATTTCACCAAACTTTAAAAACGTAGATCCAAACAATGGTACCTTAGATATGGAGTATTCTCTCGTTGAAAAAGGAGCCAGCCAGATAGAACTTCAAGGAGGTTATGGTGGTGGTGGTTTTGTTGGTACACTGGGGCTATCTTTTAACAATTTCTCATTAAGAAATATATTTAATCTAGACGCATACAAGCCTTTGCCAATGGGAGATGGGCAAAAACTATCTTTAAGAGCACAAGCAAGCACAAACTATTCAACCTATAGTTTATCTATCACAGAACCTTGGTTGGGAGGAAAACGTCCCGTTCAATTTAGTGGATCCTTTTCACACACAGTGCAGTATCGTTACAACTTCCAAACAAGAGAAGTTGACAGAGACCAGCGTTTCTTGATAACCGGTGGTTCTCTTGGGCTTGCAAAGCGACTCACTTGGCCAGATGACAATTTTACATTCTCAAACGCTTTAAGTTTCCAACACTATAATCTAAAAAACTATAATACAGGACTTTTTACTTTTGGAGATGGATATTCAAACAACTTGGCTTACACAATTGGGCTTACTAGAAGTAATGTAGGTAACAATCCAATTTATCCTAAATTTGGTGCAGAATTTAAAGTGTCTGCAAAAGTAACCCTTCCCTACTCTTTGTTTAATGGTGTAGATTATGGGATCCTTGCAGAAGAACGAGTAGGGTTGGTAGATTTTTTATTAGAAAACCAAACAGATGTTGATACACAAGATCGTATTGCCGAGATTGATCAAGAGCGTTTTAAATGGTTAGAATATTATAAAATCAAATTTGAAGGGACTTGGTACACCAAAATCACTGGTGATCTAGTCTTGCGCTCCAAAACTGAATTTGGATTCTTAGGAGCCTATAATAAAGACAGAGGAGAAGTTCCTTTTGAACGATTTTTTGTTGGAGGAGATGGACTCGGGTCTTTTAGCTTGGACGGAAGAGAGGTTGTACAACTTCGTGGATACCCAAACCAATCATTATCTCCTCAGGATGGAAATACCATTTACAATAAATTTTCGTTAGAGGTTAGGTATCCTATTACATTGAAGCAGTTAGCTTCTATATATGTGTTGGCATTTTTAGAAGGAGGAAACTCTTATGATGGTTTTAGGGACTACAATCCTTTTAATCTAAAAAGGTCTGCTGGCGCAGGATTGCGTATATTTATGCCAGCATTTGGATTATTAGGTATCGATTTTGGATATGGATTTGATCCAACAATAAACGGAACCAGCGGTAATGGCTGGGAAACCCACTTTATAATAGGACAACAATTTTAATTTGGCACGATATTTCCTTAACATTAACTATTACTATGAAAACTAAACAAATTCTTTTAGTAGCGATTGCATTTATTTGCACATCATTTTCAGCACAAGCACAAAGAGGTGTACGTATTGGATACATTGACATGGAATACATTCTTGAAAATGTACCTGAGTATATAGAAGCTTCTACACAATTGGATGGTAAAGTTCAACGCTGGAAAACAGACATTGACAAAAAACAACAAGAGATTGATTTAATAAAATTAAATCTCGCCAATGAGCGTGTTTTATTAACAAAAGAGCTTATTGAAGAACGAGAAGAAGAAATAAAAATCAAAGAGGATGAGATGATCACCTACCAACAAAATCGTTTTGGCTCTGGTGGAGATTTAGTGATTCAAAGAAGACAGTTGGTTCAACCCATACAAGATCAAGTGTTTAATATTGTACAAGAAGTAGCAGAAGGGAAAAAATATGATTTTATATTTGATAAATCTGCAGATGTTGTAATGTTATTTGCTGCCAAAAGAAATGATATCAGTGATATTGTTTTAAGAAGTATTAATAGGGTTGAGAAAAGAAAAGAAGCAAATAACAAAAAGGAGCGTAAAGAAATTGACAAAAGAGATGATTTATCTCTAGAAGAAGATAAAGAGGTTTCCAAACGTGAAGATGAAAATACTGCAAAGCAGACTGCTCGTGAAGAAATCATGAACGAGCGAAAAAGGATACGTGACTCTGTAAGAGCGGCAAAAAAGATAGCTTACGATGCAAAAAGGGCACAATTACTTGAAGCCCGCCAAAGAAGTAGAGACTCCGTTCAAGCAATTCGTAACGGAACACCTTGGCCACCTTTGCCACCGAAAGAAAATGACAATAATGAAGACGCAACACCGCCAGAAGATAATGATCAAGATAATGGAAGCGGAAATTAACTAGTATACTCTAAACTCTATATAATAATTAATAACAATGAAAACAATGAAGAATTTAATGATAGCAGTAGCCTTATTGATAGGAGCTACAACATTTACAAATGCTCAATCAAAAACTGCTCACGTAGACACACAGGCTCTAGTTGAATCTATGCCAGAAATGAAAGCTGCACAAAGCCAATTAGAAAAACTGCAAAAAACCTATGATACTGCTATTAAAGACATGGCCAAAGAGTTTGAAGCAAAAGTAAAGCAATACGGAGCTGAAGAAACTACAAAAACACAAGAAGAAAATGCAAAACGTGTTGAAGAAGTTCAAGGCATGGAGCGTAACATCTCTGCATACAGACAACAAGCATTACAAGACTTACAAAAGAAAGAAGTTGACATCTATCAGCCTATCTTAGAAAAAGCACGTACTGCTATCCAAAAAGTTGCAAGAGCAAAAGGATTCGAGTATGTTCTTGATTCTGCCACAGGAAATGGAGTAATCTTAGCAGATGGATACGACCTTCTAATGGACGTTAAAAAAGAATTAGGAATGTAATTCTATACCCATACACTATTAAAAAAGCCCGCTATATAGCGGGCTTTTTTGTTTTACACAATATGTAATAAAAATATATTTGATATCATTATCTTTATACTATGAACAATAAGGCGCCTATTGGTATTTTTGATTCTGGAGTGGGAGGAACTTCTATTTGGAAGGAGATTCACAAACAACTACCACATGAGGCTACTGTATATCTTGCAGATAGTGCCAATGCACCTTATGGCAACAAAACAAAGGAAGAAATTATTTCTCTGTGTATTAAAAACACAGAACACCTTATCTCTCTTGGTTGTAAAATTATAATTATAGCTTGCAATACAGCCACCACAAATGCCATTACTTATTTAAGAAACCACTACCAGATTCCCTTCATTGGTATAGAGCCAGCCATCAAACCTGCGGCATTAATGTCTAAGACAAACAGTATTGGCATATTAGCCACCAAAGGCACCTTATCTAGTGATTTGTTTTATGAGACCTCTAAGGCCTTAACACTAGAGGTTAATATCACAGAAGTCGTTGGAGCGGGTTTAGTGCCACTTATAGAAAATGGCGAAATTGAGTCCTCTAGAACCCTCGCGCTGCTTAAGAAGTACTTAAAACCAATGGTAGCGGCCAACATTGACTACTTAGTATTAGGGTGTAGTCATTATCCCTATCTTATAAAACCACTTCAAGAGCTACTCCCTGGCAACATAAAAATTATAGACAGTGGTGAAGCTGTAGCTAAACAAACTCAGCTTGTATTAGCCTCAAAATCAATTTCAAATATTTCGGAAGAAACACCAAGGCTTCTGTTTTTTACAAATGGAAAAATGAGGACCCTTAATTTCTTCCTAAAAGAATATAAAGACAAGATTGAAATTTCTGAAATTTCTTTTTAATAAAAAGTAAAGAGAAATAAAAAAGCCTTCAAAATTTGAAGGCTTTTTTATTAGTTAATCGCTGGGCAATTACAATCATATGGCTCTGGCCTGTCTCCTAAGAAATCATACCCCAAAGTAATTTGATGAAATCCACCACCGTTATTGAATTGAACAACCCCTAGTTGAAGACCATAGGTATATGCGAATAAAAAGTTGTTATAATTAACCCCTATAACTGGTGTAATTAATTGTTGTTTTTGAGCATTGATAACACCTCCGTCTAAAAACTCTGCACCATCTAAACTTCTTCTGTATGACAATGCCGCCCAAATTTTTCCGAAATCCATGCTTCGGAACAATTTAAAATTAACGTCTAAGGATTGCTCTCCAGTTCCCTCTGAGTGTTGAAATAAAATAGATGGCTCGTAGCTCCAATCTGAACCGTAGCTACCAATAGCATAACCTGCAGAAACTAAATATCTACGTTGATTGTTTGACTCATTTCTTGGGTCATAAAGATCTCTGTTTTGTAGTATTAAATT
>CEST01086340.1_pt1 | contig 10272 bp, 9 predicted proteins | sample 326921 | NCBI WGS metagenome assembly CEST01 (sample SAMEA2621509, study PRJEB7988) | marine metagenome | biome: marine biome (ENVO:00000447); feature: surface water layer (ENVO:00002042); material: "saline water (ENVO:00002010), including plankton (ENVO:xxxxxxxx)" | depth 5 m
ATAAAAAATGGCAAGCTACCTACATCACACCGCTACAACCTAATACCCTTGCTGTGTTCCCACCCTGGGGGGTTCAAAGGGAGCTAGTTGTGTAGGACTTGCCGTTGCAAATTTACAACAGATTTTTATTTTAACAATTAAAAAAATATTAAATTTTATGTAACTTTTTTAACTTACTGAGTACTAATTAGATGTTTTGTGTATTTTACACCTTTTATCAAGGTTTAGAACTATTAAGAAATGAAATCAATACATTTGTACAACTAAATAAATATTAAATCAATGGAAAATCAAGCAAATAGTAAGAGTATCATATTAAATAACGGCCTATACTATGGATTAATTTTAATACTAGCAAGTCTTATAACATATGCATTGGGAATGCACCTTGATCCAACAGCTGGCTATATAAACCTTGGTGTTTTAGCATTTGTTCTTATAGGATTTCCAATAATTGGTATGTCTAAGTTTAAAAAAGACAATAATGATTTTATGAGCTGGGGTCAAGGAGTAAAAATAGGGATAGGAACGGTTCTTATTGGTACTATAATTAGTCTTCTTTATCAGCATGTTTTCACAACTTTTATTGAACCTGAATTTTATTCACAAGTAGAACTAGTTACTAGAAATGGATTATTAGATGCTGGTTTAACAGAAGATCAAATAGACGCTCAGATAGAAATGCAAAGTAAATTTCAAGGAACAATAATTGGTGATGCACTAGGTATACTTTTTATGACTTTTATAGGTTTTATTATATCTGCAATTACAGCTGCAATCATAAAAAAAACAGAAGAAGAAAACTATTAAGCTAGTTTAAACGTTAATTAGTTTACAAAGTTTAAATGTTAAAACTAGAAACTTCGTAACTTTACCTTCTTAAAAAACATTACATGGATATTTCTTTAGTAATACCACTTCTTAACGAAGACGAGTCTTTACAAGAATTACACGATTGGATTGCAAAGGTTATGCAATCCAATCGTTATTTATATGAAATTATTTTTATTGATGATGGCAGCACAGATAATTCTTGGAATCTTATTGAACAGTTATCATCAAAGAATAAAGCAGTAAAAGGAATCCGTTTTCAAAAAAACTATGGGAAAAGTCAGGCTTTAGATGCTGGATTTGAACTCGCAAATGGTAACGTTGTTATTACGATGGATGCAGATTTACAAGACAATCCTGAAGAAATTCCTGATTTATACAATTTAATTATTGATGAAGATTTTGATTTAGTTTCTGGCTGGAAAAAGAAACGTTATGACAATCTTATTACTAAAAATATTCCTTCAAAATTATTTAATGCTGCAGCTAGAAAGACCTCTGGTTTAAAATTACACGATTTTAATTGTGGATTAAAAGCATACAAGAACAAGGTTATTAAATCTATAAAAGTTAGTGGAGAAATGCACCGATACATTCCTGTTCTAGCTAAAAATGAAGGATTTACAAAGATTGGTGAGAAAATCGTACAACATCAAGCAAGAAAATATGGAGAAACTAAATTTGGGATAGATCGATTTATAAATGGTTTTTTAGATTTAATTACCGTTTCCTTTTTATCAAAATTTGGCAAAAGGCCTATGCACTTTTTCGGTCTTTGGGGAACATTTATGTTTCTTTTTGGAACTACGTCAGCATTTTATATTGGCGTCTATAAATTGTACAATGTTTTCAATGGAATCAAAACTATTTTAATAACTGATAATCCTTGGTTTTATATTGCACTAACTTCTATGATTTTAGGAACCTTACTATTTTTAGCAGGTTTTATTGGAGAACTGATAATTAAAACAAAAAGCAACGAAAAACACTACACCATTAAAGAAAAACTCAATTTCTAAACTGTATATTTGTAATTAAATTAAGCTATACAATTTTTAATTCTATGAAAAATATTTTAGACAAAGCAACAGAATGGTTAACGTCAACTTTTGATACTGAAACTCAAACTGAAATTCAAGAATTAATCACAAATAATCCTGAAGATTTAGAAGATAGGTTCTATAAGGACATGGAATTTGGGACTGGAGGAATGCGTGGAATAATGGGTGCAGGAACTAACCGAATTAATAAATACACATTAGGTAGAGCAACTCAAGGCTTGTCTAATTACTTAATAGAAAACGTAAAAAAAGAACAATTAAGTGCTGTTATTGCCTACGACTGTAGACATAATAGTAAAAAATTCGCAGAAATTGTTGCAGGTGTTTTATCTGCTAATAACATAAAAGTATTTTTATTTGAAGACTTACGTGCAACTCCTGAATTATCTTTTGCTGTACGTTATTTAGGATGTGATGCAGGTATCGTTTTAACCGCTTCTCACAACCCACCAGAATATAACGGCTATAAAGTATACTGGGCTGATGGCGGACAAATAGTACCTCCTCATGATGGTGGAATTATAGGAAATGTTAACGCTTTAGATTTTTCTGAGATTAATTTCAATGCAAACGATGATTTAATTGAAGTAATTGGAAAAGAAGTGGACGATGTTTTTATAAAGGAATCTGTAAAGAATGGTTCTTTGTCTGATACTATTGATAGAAAAAACTTAAAAATCGTTTTTACTTCATTACATGGAACCTCTATCGTTTCTGTGCCTGATACATTAGCAAAAGCTGGTTATTCAGATGTACATATTGTTGAAGAACAAAGAGTACCAAATGGTGATTTTCCAACAGTAAAATCTCCAAACCCAGAAGAACCAGAAGCTTTAAAAATGGCAACTGATTTGGCTAATAAAATTGGGGCTGATATTGTTATTGGTACAGACCCAGACTGTGATCGATTAGGAGTCGCAGTTAGAGATACAGATGGAAAGATGAAATTGATGAATGGTAACCAAACTATGGTTGTTATGACTGAATTTTTGTTGAAAAAATGGAAAGAAGAAGGCAAAATTAATGGAAAACAATTTGTTGGCTCTACGATCGTTTCTACTGAATTAGTGAATGCTATTGCAGCCAATTATAATGTTGAAACCAAAGTTGGTTTAACAGGTTTTAAATGGATTGCAAAAATGGTTAGAGATTTTCCTGAATTAGACTTTATTGGTGGTGGAGAAGAAAGTTTTGGGTATATGGTTGGTGGATTTGTAAGAGACAAAGATGCTGTTACCGCAACGCTGTTAGCTTGTGAAATAGCTGCTTATGCTAAGCAAAATGGGAGTTCTTTTTATGAAGAATTACTAGCTATTTATACCAGAAATAAGTTTTATAAAGAACATTTAATTGCTATCACAAAAAAAGGAATGCATGGTGCTGCAGAAATCCAGCAGATGTTAAGCGATATGAGAAACAATCCATTAAAAGAAATTGATGGAGAAAAAGTAGCAACACTTTCCGATTATCAAGCATCAACAAGAAAAAATTTAATTACAGGTGAAATAGCAAACATTGATTTACCAAAATCTAATGTACTAATTTATCAAACTACAAACGGAACAAGAATTGCAGCAAGACCAAGTGGGACAGAACCTAAAATAAAATTCTATTTTAGTGTTAATTCTCAATTAGATATTGTTAAAAATGCTGATGCTGTTGAAACTGAATTAGATGCTAAAATTCAACGAATTATTAAAGAAATGAAACTAAATTAATGGGGTATTTTAAGGACATTTTAAAATATGAAAAGAAATATAGGAAGTTTACTGTCCTAAATATTCTGTTTAATATTTTGTATGCTGTTTTTAATGTTTTATCTGTTCTTGCTTTTATTCCTGTTCTAAACATATTATTTGGCACAGAAAAAAAAGTAATTATCAAACCTATCTATGAAGGAATAACAAGTATTGGAAGTTATCTAGAGAATAGTTTCAACTATTTTATTTATCAAAAAATTATTGATGATGGTGAAATAAACGTACTGTTATTCATCTGTTTACTATCACTTTCATTATTCTTTTTCAAAAACTTTTTTAGATATTTAGCTTCTTATGTAATTACTTTTTTAAGAACAGGAATTGTAAAAGATTTAAGAGACAAACTATATAGTAAGATTGTAGAATTACCTATAGCATACTTTTCAGAAAAAAGAAAAGGTGATATCATTGCACGTATGACTTCTGATGTGCAAGAAGTAGAAAACTCTATTTTAACCTCAATAGAAACTATCGTTAGAGAACCTTTAACGGTAATTATTTCGATAACTATTATGCTTTTTATGAGTTTAAAGTTAACACTATTTGTTTTTATTTTACTCCCAGTTTCTGGCTTCATAATTTCTTCAATTAGTAAAAAGTTAAAAGCAAACTCAGTAAAAGCTCAAAAAGAAACTGGCAACTTTTTATCATTTATAGAAGAAACATTAACAGGCCTTAGAATTATTAAAGGTTTTAATGCAGAAAATGTGATTGCAAAAAAATTTAATAATTCAACCACAAAATTTAGAGATCTAATGACCAGCGTTTTTCATAGACAAACACTGGCTTCACCAATGAGTGAATTTTTAGGTTCTGCGACTATTATTGCGATTCTTTGGTATGGAGGTGCAGAAGTTATAAATAAGACAAGTGCTTTAGATTCTAGTAAGTTTTTAGGTTATATCCTTTTATTTTACACCGTTTTAAATCCTATTAAATTAATAACGACAACGTTCTACAACATTCAAAAAGGAGAAGCTTCTGCAGAAAGAATCATGACTGTTCTAAATACTGAAAATAGTATTAAAGACAAACCAAATGCTGTTACTCAAGAAGGTTTTACAAATAAAATTGAGTTTAAAAACATATCATTCAAATATAAAAATGATTATGTTTTAAAAGACTTTTCATTAACCATTCATAAAGGTGAAACGGTAGCTTTGGTTGGACAATCTGGAAGTGGAAAATCTACTTTAGCCAACCTAATTACTCGTTTTTATGACGTAAATAAAGGTAATATTCTTATTGATAACCAAAATATTAAAGATGTTACAAAAAAATCTTTGAGAGAACTAATGGGGATTGTTTCTCAAGATTCTATTTTATTTAACGATACAATTTCAAATAATATTAAGTTAGGAAATCAAAATGCAACGGATACCGCAATTTTAGAAGCTGCTAAAATTGCAAATGCAGATGAATTTATCCAAAATTTACCAGAAAAATATAATACAAATATTGGAGATAGTGGTAACACACTTTCTGGGGGACAAAAACAACGCTTATCAATTGCTAGGGCTGTTTTAAAGAATCCACCGATTATGATTTTAGATGAAGCAACTTCTGCTCTAGACACCGAATCTGAAAGATTAGTACAAATTGCTTTAGAAAAAATGATGCAAAACAGAACCTCTCTAGTAATTGCACACAGACTTTCTACAATTCAAAAAGCAGATACTATTGTTGTACTAAAAAAAGGTGAAATTGTTGAACAAGGTAAACACGAAGAATTACTGGCTAAAAAAGGTGAATACTTTAAATTAATTACGATGCAATCCTTTTAATACTCCACTCAATAACTTAACAAAAACCAACCATATCAACTCCGACTAATATTCCTTTTTATTTACGAAACTCATACTAAAAGATACTTATTATTTTATAAGTAAAAAAAGTTACTTATTTATTATGTTGATGTTTCATCAATATTTCACCCATTTTCTGGTGAATTAAATCCACTGCTTTTAAAGGTCTTAACATCACTTTAAAACTGATTATTTTCCCTTCATCATTCCAAGAAATCATATCAATTCCGTTAATGAGAATACCGTCAATTTCAACTTCAAATTCTAATAAAGTTTCTGTTTCGTTAACAACTTCTCTAACGTATTTAAAAGTTTCATTAAAAAATACGCCGAACGCAGCAGACAAATATAAAAAAGTGATTTTTTTTCCTTTTTGGGGAGTATGAACAACGGGCGAATAAAACACAACATCATCTGCTAAAATTGCTGATAATTTAACTCTATCTTGATTAAAAATAATGTGGTGCCAAGTTTGAAGATTTGTATTCATTTAATTTTTTTTCAACCCTAAAGATATACCTTTTTCAATCATAAAATTAAAGGAAGCCTCATGTTCATTTGGAATTTCACCCTCTAAAATTGCTTCTTTTATTGCTTCTTTTATTTGTCCTATTTCTCTACAAGGCTTTAAATTAAATGCTTTCATAATTTCTTCTCCAGAAACGGGTGGCTCAAAATTTCTGACCTTATCTCTTTCTTCTACTTCTTTGATCTTAGTTCTAACAAGTTCAAAATTTTGATGATAGCGTTTAAATTTCTTCGGGTTTTTGGTTGTAATATCTGCCTCACACAAAATCATTAATGAATTAATATCGTCACCTGTATCAAACACCAAACGTCTTACAGCAGAATCTGTAACTTCTGAAGCCAAAACAATTGGGCGGGAACTTAACAATACCATTTTTTGAACAAACTTCATTTTATTATTCAACGGCATTTTTAAACGTTTAAATAATTTATAGACCATTTTAGAACCTACAAATTCATGCGCATGAAATGTCCAGCCAACTTTTTTACTAAACTTTTTAGTAGGTGCTTTACCGATATCATGCAATAAAGCTGCCCATCTTAACCAAACATCATTTGTGTTTTCAGCAATATTATCTACAACTTCTAAAGTATGATAAAAATTATCTTTATGCTTCTGTCCTTCGACTTCTTCAACACCTTTTAAAGCAATTAATTCTGGAAGAATATGTGCCAACAAACCTGTTTCTTCTAATAATAAAAAACCTACAGACGGTTTTGTTGATGACATAATTTTATTCAATTCATCAACAATTCTTTCTTTAGTTATTATATTAAGTCTGTCGGTATTTTCACTTATTGATAAAAGTGATTTCTCTTCAATTGTAAAGTTTAATTGTGTTGCAAAACGAATTGCACGCATCATTCTTAAAGGATCATCAGAATAAGTTATATCAGGATTTAATGGCGTTTTAATAATTTTATTTTCTAGATCTTCAATTCCGTTAAAAGGATCTAATAATTCTCCGAAATTTTCTTCATTTAAGCTTAAAGCTAAAGCATTAATTGTAAAATCTCTTCTATTTTGATCATCTTGTAAAGTTCCTTCAGAAACCTCAGGATTTCTACTTTCGACTGTGTAAGACTCTTTTCTAGCACCAACAAACTCTATTTCAACATCTTTATAACGCAACATAGCTGTACCATAGGTTTTAAAAACTTGTACTTTTGGTTTGTTTGGCAGTAATTGAGAGACTTTTAAAGCCAACTCAATTCCGCTTCCAACTGCGACAACATCGATATCCTTTGCTGTTCCTCTTTTTAAGAAAAAATCTCGCACAAAACCACCAATCACATAACTCTCTATTTGTAATTGATTTGATGCTTTTGATATTACACTAAAAATTTCTGATGAAATTGCTTCTGTATACTTCATATTTAAATTTACCCCGAATTGACAAATTTATCGTTTTCCACACTTTAAAAGAAGAAAAATTGTGATAACATTTGTATTTTTGTTGAAACCACATGTATCAAATTAATATTTAATGATTATTGTTAGAATTGTTGGCGGACTTGGAAATCAAATGTTTCAATATGCGTACGCTAAAGCTTTGCAACAAAAAGGCTATTCTGTTAAAATTGACATTTCTAAATTCAAGAAATATAAACTGCATGGTGGATATCAATTAGAAAAATATAAAATTGATATTATTACTTCTAGCCCACTTTCTAATTTTTTATCAAAATTGGGGGTAAGAAGAAATGTAAAAGAAAAAAGCTTATTGTTTAATAAGTTTTTTTTACACTTGCCTAAAAACAAATATGTAAAAGGATATTTTCAAACGGAAAAATATTTTTCAGAAATTAGAACTGTTTTAATAGATCAGTTTGTTATCAAAAAAGAACTTTCTAAATCAACAGCTTTGTATTCAAAAGAAATAAATAAACATCAAAATTCTTGCTCTTTACATATTAGAAGAGGAGATTATATTTCTGATAAAAAAGCAAATAACGTTCATGGAACTTGTGATTTAAATTATTATAAGGATGCCATTAAATTAATAAATAAAAAGTTTGAAGAAACACAATTTTTTGTTTTTTCTGACGATATTTCTTGGACAAAAAATAATCTTAAAATTGAAAATGCTATATTTATAGACCATAAATCTACACCTCATGAAGATTTATTTTTAATGAGTTTATGCAACCACAATATTACGGCAAATAGTAGTTTTTCTTGGTGGGGAGCTTGGTTGAATCAAAATAAAAATAAGACTATTATTGCTCCAAGAAAATGGTTTACACAGAAAGAAAATGAAGTTGCTTGCGAAAATTGGATAAAATTATGAAGTCCTACAAAGTATACTATATAAATTTAAATAAAAGCACGAAGAGACGTGACTTTATGGAAGATCAATTTAAAAAATTGGCCATTCCTATTTCAAGAATATCGGCAACTTACGGTAAAGAATTAGACAATGATTTATTAAAAAGAGAAAAAAGAAAACACCATATTTTAGCTCATTTTCCAATGCCAAATGATGGTGAAATTGGTATTTGCTTAACACACTTTAAATTATGGGAATTTTTATCAAAGCAACCTGAAGATTTTTCTATTGTATTAGAGGATGACGCTCTAGTCAACGTTGATTTTTTTAATGATTTAGAACAACTTTTATCACGAATTACTAGCAACGATTTTCTAGATATTTCTGGTAAAAAAGGTTTTTACCCCTTAACTAAAGATGACTTAATCACGAAGTTTTTAATGCCACCAGTTTTAATGATTGGACAAATTATCGGTAATAATGCTGCTAAAAAACTATCTAATAACTTAAGTGACTACTACGCTCCTATTGATGTTATGAAGCAGGATGTTTATAAACATAAAGTGCCTTTATATTCTACAAACAAACAATATGTTATTAGTATTGACAAAAAAATTGGAGGAAGTACCATTCAACAAAATAATATGATCGTTTGGAAAAAAGTAATTAGGGAAATAGTTCGTCCTTTATGGCAAATTTGTTCACTTTTTACTTTTAAATTAAACAGATGTATTAGAAACTATATGTTCTACAGAAATAATTAGTTCTCTTTAATTCCTTTGTTTAATAACCACAATTTAATATATCTCGTCAAAACACCATAAGCTTGTGTTTTTGCAACTAAAAAACCTGTAAATCCATCTAAAAATCCAAGGCGAATTATATAATGGATAAAAAAACGTGCAGCAGGTTTTATCATTACGTGATAGATATTTACCTTGTTTCCTTTTGCATGTAATTCTGTTGCTCTAATTGAAGCATAATGATTCATTTTAGAAATATAATGATCATAATTTCTATAAGAAAAATGATCTATTTTATTTCTAAAAAAACCTAAATTTCCTTTTGTATTAATTTTTTCATGTACAAGACCAGTGTATTTACAATGTTCTTTCAAAAACAAACGAATTACTTTATCTCTCTGAAAACCACTATAATTAACTCGTTTATTACAAAAATAAAAAGTTCTCCTTACATAAAAACCAACACAATCTTTTGGATTTTTAACCGCTTCTAAAATTTCTTTTTCAACTTCTGAAGTGACTCTTTCATCTGCATCTAAAATATAAATCCATGAATATTTAGCGTGCTCAATCGCAAAGTTTTTTTGGGAAGAAAAATCATCAAACTTTCGTTTAATGATTTTTACATTGTGTTTTTCTGCTAAAGCGACTGTATCGTCCTTACTAAAGGAATCTATTACAATAATCTCGTCAGCAAAACTTAAAGATTTTATAGCTTCTTCTATATGAATTTCTTCATTTAAAGTAGGAATGATTGCAGTAATCTTTGTCATATCTTTTTAAAGCTTAAACTGCAACATCGTATTCACGAAGTGCGTCGTTTAAAGAAGTTTTTTTGTTGGTACTTTCTTTTCTTTTCCCAATAATCAATGCACAAGGTACATTGTATTCACCTGCTGCAAATTTCTTGGTATAACTACCAGGAATTACTACAGATCTTGCGGGTACTACTCCTTTCATTTCTATAGGTTCATCTCCAGTTACGTCTATGATTTTAGTACTCATTGTCAACACAACATTCGCACCTAAAACAGCTTCTTTTTCTATCCTTACCCCTTCAACAACAATACATCTAGATCCAATAAAAGCGCCATCTTCAATAATTACAGGTGCTGCTTGTAATGGTTCTAAAACACCACCTATACCTACACCACCAGACAAATGAACATTTTTACCAATTTGTGCACAAGAACCGACTGTAGCCCAAGTATCAACCATCGTTCCTTGATCTACATAAGCACCAATATTTACATAACTTGGCATTAAAATAGTTC
>CEST01086790.1_pt1 | contig 10239 bp, 8 predicted proteins | sample 326921 | NCBI WGS metagenome assembly CEST01 (sample SAMEA2621509, study PRJEB7988) | marine metagenome | biome: marine biome (ENVO:00000447); feature: surface water layer (ENVO:00002042); material: "saline water (ENVO:00002010), including plankton (ENVO:xxxxxxxx)" | depth 5 m
CAACTGTTTCATGAGTAGTTTCGTCAATAAATATAAAACACCCAATACTTCTATTGTCTCTATATTAGTCTATCATAAGAGGCCTTAATGTATTTAAATATAGCTAAGCAATAATTTTAGGATCTTAAAAAACACAATTATAAGAAGAAGTCCCAAACAAAACCAAAACGAATTAAAGATTCACGGTATGGATACCCTGGTGCCGAGAAGTATTGATTTTTACTAGCAAACATACTATTGATATGTTCCCACTTTAAGAAAATACGGGTTTGCTGAATTTTAGCATTAAAAAAAAGATCAACTATAGGAAATCCTCCTATTGCTTCATCGTTTTGAACATAAAACTCTGCCAGTACAGGGTCATAGCCATTCATGTTATAGGATGTAAAATACTTTACATTAATTCCTGTTTGAAAAAATAATGCATTTTTAAACAAATGATCTTGATAATACAAAGAGTGTCGCGTAATAATTTGTGGTACGTTAAAAACAGGACTGCCACTTAATACCTCCTGGTACATTACGGTATTGTTTAATGCGAATTTTCTCCAATTTACTTCTCGTTCTGCCTTTATTTTTAAGTAATCAACCCTAGCATCAAATTGCTGAGGCGTAGGTCTATAAAAAGTATCTTCTTGTGGCGTTTCCGGTATATCTATACCAAAGTATGTGTAGTCATCAATACCAGTATAACTCAAGGAGATATTGGCTATCTTTTTGGATTGTAAATCAAAACGAAACTCCTGCGTTTTAATATTATTAAACTCTGTTTTCCAATTATAGTTTACATAATCATTTTGGTATAATTGAAAATTAAAATTGGGTGCCGCGCTATGCACTCTTAAAGAAGCCTGTGCTTTATTATCCTTATTTAAAGTATAGCCTGCTGAGGCGTTGATGTAATTTCCGTCAAGATCTCCACTCACATTAATAGCTGCTTCTGCTTTTAAGCTAAACCCTTTGTACACTTTTTCATAAGCGCCACCAGCTGCTAATATAGCACCTTTAATACGGTTTGGTATTAGGCCGCTCTCTAGCACAAGTGAAGTGTCATACCCGTAATTATAATCTGTAAATGTTGTAAATGCTTTAAAGTTTCCCAGAAGCTTGCTATCAAACCTAGCATAGGCCTGGATGTTAAAATCTTCAAGTTTGGTTTTGGTTAACAAGTTAGTAGCCTCATAAGATGCACCATAGTTTTCATAGGCGGTTGCTTGACGATACTCAAAAAGTTTATCTTCATACCAAACAGCGTTCCCTATAGTAAGGGCTGTGGTACTTGTACTATCTTTTTTTTGAATAAAAGCATACTCATGATTTCCATAAAAGCGCAGACCCTCCAGGGTGTTTTCTGCATCCTCAAAATTAACATCTAATCTTCCTCGATCACTAAACTCTGGATCATTATTGGCGAAAAGCGCTAAAGAATTGGCTGTGAGCCCACCATTCTCTCTGTTTAATATAGCATGTGATGCTATGTGAAACCGTGCATTATACCTGTTGTTTTTAGTGTGGTAATTAGAGCTTATTAATAGATTCCCGGTACTGGTTAAACTTTGTTGGTAAGAGCCCAAAGACCGAACCCCTTTGTAGGCCAAAGAAAAATTAAACTGTTCGCTAGTATTAATTGTAAAAAAAGCATCTAACTGCTGTCCTTGCTCAAAAGCAGTTTTAAAATATATCTCTGTTAAAGGAGTGGGCACATTATAATAGCTAACATCTTCAATCTCCTTAAACCCATAATGATGAGATTGTGCCGCAAAAAGTGGCTTAAGTCTATTTGAAGTGGTATTTATTGTTAAGGCATTATAGGTCTGCCCTACGTTAGAAAACGGCAACAACTCAAAGGTATCACTACGTAAGTAATTAAATGAATAATTTTTTTTAATCGTTAGTGTGGTGTCTAAATAAGTGGTGTCACGCTGGTGAGAGATAGCCTTGTAGTAGTCAATAGGTGGTTTTTTATTTTCAATAATTTTTTTACGTGTAGGTGCGTCCTGCGTTTGGGCTGCCATAATGGGTACACACAAAAAAAGACAAACAAATAAAAAAAACTGTTTCATATGTATTATAACGTATTTAACAAAGGTATATTTTTTTTGCTTCGGCACTTCGATACATCATGCAAAAAAAAGAACACAGTTTTATCCAAAAACCAATACAAGGTCTTTTACTTTGCTAGTCCTTATGTCAAATTTTTGATTATTTTTATACATATCAAAAAAAGTAACAATGAAAGAAAATAACGCCTACATCTTAGGAACCGACACACAGGAGCTTCATCGTCTAGGTGTACAACATCAAATTTGGGCTTCAGAAGCCCAGCATGGTTGGAAACTAGCCCGCTTTGGCGAGGGTCAAACCATACTAGATCTAGGATGTGGCCCCGGATTTTGCGCCCAAGAGTTAGGGTACATTGTTGGCAGCAAAGGCAAGGTAATAGGTGTTGATCTATCTACAGCTTTTATTGAGCACTTAAATCAAATTGCATTAATCCATAAATTACCTATTCAAGGAGTTGTCTCAGATTTCAACCAAATGAAACTACAACCTAATACCTTAGATGGCATGTATTGCCGATGGGCACTAGCATGGCTCCCAAACCCAAAAGAGATTTTGAAAAAAGTATATGATGCCCTTAAACCAGGAGGAAAAATGATTGTGCATGAATACTATGATTGGACCACCCATCAAACACAACCCCACAAACCTAAATTACATAAAGCCATAAAGGCAGCCATGCAAAGCTTTGAAGATTCTCAAGGAAAAATTAATATAGGGCGAGAACTTCCAAAGCTATATCAAGAACTTGGCATGAAAGTAACGCACATAAGGCCCATGCTAAAAATGGCTACCATAGACCAGTTGTCTTGGCAATGGCCTAAGACTTTTTACCACAGCTACTTCCCGCGCCTAGTAGAGGCTGGCTACCTTAGCGCCACACAAGTAAACGAGGCACTTGTAGAATTAACCGAACTAGAAAATACTCCAGGTGCTACCCTTTGCTGCCCGTTAATGGTAGAGGTCATCGCTGAAAAGATATAAACCAATAAAGGCGCTATTATAACATGTTAGTATAATCTACCCAAACCAGCCGTCTCTATCCAAACTTCTGTATTGAATAGCCTCAGAAATATGATCACTCGTTATCGATTTTGAAGCGCTTAAGTCTGCAATGGTTCGGGATACTTTTAAAATACGATCGTAAGCTCTTGCTGATAAGTTTAGTTTTTCCATAGCTGCTTTTAGCAACGCCATAGATTCTGGGTCGAGGGCACAATGGTTTCTAATTTGTGCAACTCCCATTTGCGCGTTGTAATGAATGTTTTTAAATGCCTCAAAACGAATGCCTTGTATCTTTCGTGCCCTGCCTACTCGTTCTCTAATAACACTACTGGCTTCTCCCCGCTTTGTATCACTTAACTTTTCAAAGGGCACAGGGTTTACCTCAATATGAATATCAATTCTATCTAATAAAGGGCCCGACACTTTACTCAAATAGCGCTGCATTTCTTGTGGCGAAGATTGCACAGGCGCGTCTGGATCATTAAAATAACCACTAGGGCTAGGGTTCATGCTAGCAACTAACATAAAACTAGCAGGATAGGTAACCGTAAAACGTGCTCTTGAAATAGTGACATCTCTATCCTCAAGGGGTTGGCGCATTACCTCCAAGACACCTCTTTTAAATTCGGGCAACTCATCTAAAAATAAGACTCCATTATGCGCCAAAGAAATTTCTCCTGGTTGTGGATACTGCCCGCCTCCAACAAGTGCTACATCTGAAATGGTGTGATGCGGGCTTCTAAAAGGTCTTGATGTCATAACCCCCGTCTTGTCTAGAGTTCTTCCAGCAACACTATGTATTTTAGTGGTTTCTAGACTCTCATGAAGGGTCATTGGAGGAAGAATGGAAGGCAATCTTTTTGCCAACATTGTTTTTCCAGAACCAGGAGGACCAATTAAAATAATATTATGCCCTCCAGCAGCAGCTATTTCCATACAGCGCTTTATAGATTCTTGGCCTTTTACGTCTGCAAAATCAAATTCTGGGCACTCAAGATGCTCATAGAATTCGGCTTCTAAATCTATAATGGTCTGCTCCAATGGGCTTGCTTTGTCAAAAAAGCCAATTACCTCAGAAATATTACAGACGCCATACACCTCCAAACCTTCAACTATAGCTGCCTCCTTTGCATTTTGCTTGGGTAAAATGAAGCCTTTAAATCCCTCCTCTTTAGCCTTAATGGCTATAGGAAGCGCACCTCTTATGGGTTGTAAATTTCCGTCGAGAGACAACTCTCCCATTATAATGTATTGCTCTAGTGCATGTTGTGCTTTAATTTGATGTGTGGCCACTAAAATCCCTAAGGCTAAGGTTAGGTCATAGGCTGAGCCTTCTTTACGCAAATCTGCGGGAGACATATTAAGGATTAACTTTTTACCTGGGATTTTATAACCGTTATTTTGTAAGGCGGCTGCAATCCTAAAATTACTTTCTTTAATAGCATTGTCTGGCAGACCAACCAAATGGTAGCCTATACCGGTGTTAACATGTACCTCTACGGTGATGGTGGTAGCTTCAACGCCAAAGACGGCGCTTCCATAAACTTTTGTAAGCATATTTAAATAAATGGTATGCTATAACTAGGGAAGTGTAATAGTTAAATATACAAACAAAAAAGCCACTACCAAAATAGGCAGTGGCTTTGTTAAAATGACTTAAATTTTTACAACTCTAAACTAAATCCAATGCGAGCATTGCGTCCACGGGTTTGAAATCTATATATTTCTTGATAGTCTTCATTTAATAAATTGCTTAGATTCAAGAAAATACGCATGTTATCCACAAGGCTTACTTGGGTAGCAATAGTAAAATCTAGTGTACCATAACTCTCCAGGGTAATAGCATCTGTGGTAAATGTATCATTATTAAAGAAAGAATCTTCACGCGATCCAACAAACTGATAATTTAAACTAACATATCCTTTTTCTGAAGTATACGAAAGTAGCGCATTTGCTTTATGTTCTGGAATACGAAGTGCAAAACGCTCATCAGGTTGTGTGTTTGTATAGTTGGCATTAAAACCAAAACGTTCTGTAAATTTAACAGCAGCTTCGATTTCAAATCCACTAGCAGTAAAAGAATCATCTATGTTTTGATATTGATAGATAAAATTTTCTGGGTCTACCGTTACAAAATCTACAAAATTGGTTTCTGTTCTGTCAAAATACACTGCACTAAGACGCAATGCATTTCCATGTGTATACTCTAGACCCCCCTCTAAGGTTGTATTTTCTTCTGGTTGTAACTCTAGATTTCCATAGCTTGGAGCATGTAATTGGAATAAAGAAGGTGTAATGTATGCTGTACTATAAGAACCCAAGACTTTTAAAGTGCCTTTCCCTAAGTTAAACCCATATGATGGGTTGATGTTATATACAGCGTGAGAGCCATATTCACTATGGATATTTAAACGTGCTCCCGCATTTATATTTAATCCAAAAGAAGAGATATAGTTTAAGTTTACATAGGGGTCAAAAATATTGAATTCGGCAATACTATCGTCCAAATCTTTCACAAACTGTGTCTGTCCAAAAGGAACACTAAAGGATTTGAAACTACTGCTGTTATGACCCAAGCCAACTAATGCGGTAAGCCCCTCTAGCACCTCATAGGTTGCGTAGGCATCCAGGCCATAGGCCTTCGTATCAAACTTAGATGGGTAACTAGAATCAAATTCTCGTTCTATCCATGTATATGAATCATTAAACACAAACATTCCTTTGTTATACTTCCACAGCAGTTGCCCACCAGTTCTTAATTGGTTAGTAATGTTTTGATTTTCTGCATCTGTGTAATTAAAGCTGTCAAAATCAGCTTTTACTTTTCCGAAGCTGAAAAACTGACTGTAGGAAATGTTTTTATTAAACTTGTACCCTAGCTTTACACGGCCTTCATATTGACTATACACATCAGAAATAAAAGCATCTGTCGCATCTTCTGGCGCCTCAACTGCAGACAATCCCTTAGCATATCGTGTACTAAAATTAGCATTGTAAAAAAAGGAACCCAAAGTGCCACTCAAGGCAAATGTTCCACTTTGAGAACTAGGAATAGAGCTAGTGTATTGATTATTAGATATACCATCACTATTCTCTGCAGAACGATTGGTCCCTATAGATGAACTTACACTAGCATGTACTTTGTCTTTACTAGCAGGTAGTGTTGTGATACTAATTACTGCTGTGGCAGCTCCAGAACCATACAAAACACTGGCAGCGCCCTTAAGCACTTCAATACGCTCAATAGTTTCGGCTGGAATTAATCGTAAATCATAATCATTCGCTATAGAGGATGGATCATTAACAGCAACACCATCAACTACAACAAGTACTTGTCTGTTTCTTCCTCCACGAACGAAGTAACCAAGGTTTTGACCATCGTTGCTTCTGCTTCCATTAATTTCAAAGCCTGCTATTTGGTTTAATACTTGGGCCACAGATTGGCCTTGATTATTTTTAAGTTGTGCCCGAGTTATGGTCGTTACCACTTTACCACTATTCTTTCTAGGAATATTGATTTTAGTGGCAATCATAACAGAGTCTAATACTTCAACTTTTTGAGTTTCTTGTGCCGTGAGTATGCTCGTTGCGCATACCGTTAAGGCCAATACTAATTTTTTCATAGTGTGTTTTTTTTCTGGCTAAGCCAAAATGTTACATTAATAAATAAATTAGGAAAAAATAAAGTACAGTAAAACCACAAGTGTAGCTACACCATACAATCCTTTATCCCGAAGGTTTGTAATGATGAATCTAGGCAGGTCTCCTGGCTTGTCATTGTGTAACCTTCCCATTCGCAAAGGCGAGCAGTGGTATAAGAAAACACGATCCATCTATTGTGGATGACTTACAGTTGCGGGAACAGCTTTTGTATTTCACAAAATTCCCTTTTAATGATACGTAGTGTACCAACCAAAATTCTACGCGAAAATAGAACTTATTTTTAAATACAAACCCAATAGACGTAAAAATTGAACGTACAATTGATATTTGTTTCACTACTTTTGTGTTTTAACAAAAATAATGAGAGTACCTTCTATTATAAAATATTTGGCCTTAGTAGCATTAAGTCTTGGAATGTTATTTTCATGCAAACAGCCAACTAAAAAACAAAAACCTACTCTTGTTTCTAAAAACATACACTACGCCAAAGGTTTTAGCATTTCTAAGGTAGATAACCATCAAGTTCTTAGCATCATAAGCCCTTGGCCAAATGCAGAGAAAAGTTTTAAATACGCCTTGGTTAAAAAAGGTGCAACTATAAAAAATCCTGAGGTATATGACGCCGTTGTAACGGTGCCAATTACAAAAATCGTAGTAACATCTACAACACATATTCCATCGTTAGAGGCCTTAGGTGTTGAAAACACGCTGATAGGATTTCCAAATCTTAGGTATATCTCCTCAAAAAAAACACGAAAAAACATAGCCAAAGAAAACATCAAAGAACTTGGCAGAAATGAAGCACTCAACACAGAAGTGCTCATAGAATTAGCGCCAGATATAGTAGTGAGTTTTGCACTAGATGGAAATAGCAAAAGCTTACAAACCGTAAAGAAAACAGGTATTCCAGTACTTATAAATGCAGATTGGACAGAAACACATCCTTTAGGTAAGGCAGAATGGATAAAGTTTTTTGGTGTCTTGTACAACAAAAATGAGCTTGCAAATCGTCTTTTTAATACCATTGAGACTAACTACACTCAAGCAAAAAAACTAGCACAAAACACAAAAGCAAAACCAACCGTTTTAAGTGGAGCAATGTTTAAAGACATCTGGTACATGCCACAAGGAGATAGTTGGGCTGCCCGTTTTATTGAAGATGCACACGGTGACTACCTATGGAAAGATAGTAAAGGCACCGGAAGCATTGCATTAAACATAGAAAGTGTTTTAGAAAAAGCGCAAAAAGCGGCCTTCTGGATGGGTCCAGGACAATTTACTAGCAAAGCTCAATTGCTTGAAAGCAACAATGTGTACGGCCAATTTGATGCTTTTAAAAATAATAAGGTATTTGCTTTTACAAACAAAAAAGGAGAAACAGGCGGGGTGCTATATTATGAGCTTGCTCCCAATAGACCAGATTTGGTATTAAAAGATATCATTAAAATATTACACCCAACGCTATTGCCGGAGTATCAACCTTATTTTTTTGAAGCTGTAGAATGATAATACAAAAAACATACACTCGTTTTTTTGTCCTGCTATGCATCTTGCTAGCAATCTTATTTTGCATTAATATTAGTCTAGGTTCTGTTCATATTTCTATACAAGAAACCTTCAAAAGTCTTGTTGGTACGGCTAGCAAAAGTTCTTGGCAATATATTATTACACAGTATAGAGTGCCTAAAGCCATTACTGCGATCATTACAGGAGGTGGTTTGGCAATCTCGGGGTTATTAATGCAAACACTATTTAGAAATCCTTTAGCAGGACCATTTGTTTTAGGGCTTAGCAGTGGCGCAAGTCTAGGTGTTGCCATCTTAATTCTAGGTGCTGGAGCTCTTGGAGGGGTATTAAGCTCGGTGCTTATGAGCTCATGGAGCTTGGTTATAGCAAGTGCTTTTGGTAGCTTCTTAGTATTACTAGCGGTGCTGGCTGTAACATTTAAAATAAAAGACACCATGGCTATTCTTATAATTGGGCTCATGTTTGGTAGTCTTACAGGCGCTGTAGTTGCGGTACTCTCCTATTTTAGTAATGCAGAACAATTACAACAATTTATATTTTGGTCTTTTGGAAGCTTAGGTAATCAATCTTGGGAAGGTGTTGCTATTCTTTCTATGTGCTTTTTTGTAGGGTTAATAATAAGTATAGGGAGCGCCAAAGCACTAAACGCATTATTACTGGGCGAAAACTATGCTAAAAGTATGGGTCTCAAAATAAAGAATAATATGCTGCTTATTATTTTAGCTACAAGTATATTGGCGGGTGGTATCACGGCTTTTGTTGGTCCTATTGCCTTTATTGGCCTTGCAGTACCCCATGTAACTAGACAGTTTATAAAGACATCCAACCATTTTGTTTTAATTCCTGGAGTTGCTATAAGTGGCGCTATATTAATGCTTATTTGTGATACCATAGCACAGTTACCTGGCACACAATATACGCTACCCATTAATGCTATTACATCTCTTATTGGTGCCCCTGTGGTTATTTGGTTGTTAACTCGTAGAAGGAAACTTATTTTTTAATGGCTATGAAAACAAAACATACCGTCATTAGTTGTCAAGACCTAAGCATTGGCTATCATAGTAAAAAAAAGACAACACTCATTGCCAAAGATATTAGCTTTTCTATTGCAGAGGGCACACTTGTGGCTATGGTAGGGAGCAACGGTATAGGAAAATCAACCTTAATAAAAACCCTAACAGCCATGCTGCCTGCTATAAGCGGCAGCATTCAAATTAAAGGCAAAAAAACTACCGCTTATAGCACCTTAGAACGCTCTAGCAAACTAAGTGTGGTACTTACAGAAGCACCTGCTTCTAAAAACTTAAGCGTTATAGAACTCGTTAGTCTAGGAAGACAGCCACATACCAATTGGATGGGAACATTGTCACGCCAGGATAAAGATAAAATCCATGAGGCGCTAAACGATACAGACCTTACGGCATTAGCACATAGAAACTGCTTTGAATTAAGTGATGGTCAATTACAACGCGCTTATATAGCAAGAGCCTTGGCGCAAGACACCCCGCTCATTATTCTAGACGAACCAACGACACACCTTGATTTATATCATAGAGCTAGTATTGTAAAACTTTTAAAAAAACTAACAGAAGAAAAAAACAAGACCATTGTTTATTCTACACATGAAATTGATCTAGCCATTCAAATCTCAGATAAAATGTTGGTCATGACACCAAACCAAATAGCTTTTGACACTCCTTGTAATTTAATAGAACAAGGTGCTTTTGATATTTTATTTCCTAATGAAATTGTTGTTTTTGATAAGAAAACAGGTCGTTTCTCTGTTACGTAAAACTCGATAGCTACCTATTTTCCCACTCATTATTTTTTTATGAATTATTCTATCTTAATATCATATAACAACATTAGTTAGTAATTTTTCTAGGCTTCGATACTAATATTTCAGAAAAACTAAAAACCTTAGCAACTATTTGACCACAACTCATCGCTGAAAAACAACAATTCAGTAAATAAAAAGAT
>CEST01082854.1_pt1 | contig 10235 bp, 10 predicted proteins | sample 326921 | NCBI WGS metagenome assembly CEST01 (sample SAMEA2621509, study PRJEB7988) | marine metagenome | biome: marine biome (ENVO:00000447); feature: surface water layer (ENVO:00002042); material: "saline water (ENVO:00002010), including plankton (ENVO:xxxxxxxx)" | depth 5 m
CGAGTTATCCATGGTCCAAATTCTATCTCACCCGGACCGGTTGAAGATTGTACCCCTCCTGTTAAAAGACCGTGGTATATGCATCCAGGACAAGATGATAATCTCCTAGTTCTTCAGGGAACTAGATACATTGATATCTTTGATCCAAAAACTGTAACTAAAGCCTCTTTTATTATAACCCCAGACAAGGTTTATAAAAACGACAAACTGTATTTTGATGGCCCTGCTATGGTAGTCTGGCCTTCGGGGATTTTTCATAGAATTATTAGTGGGATTGAAGGTAGTATATCGGTTAATTTTTCAACTAGAACCAATTTATTTGACATGAAGGACAATTTTAATGTATACAATCTCTGTACAAACACGGGAAAGTATACATTAATTAAAGATGGGTATGAAGATCAGCCAGATCTAAATTATAAGTATCCTAACGACGAAATTAAGGATCTATTCAAAGACAATATTCCACGAATTTAAATAAATATGTAATGTAATGTAATGGATAACCCCGAATCTCCAAATGTTTTCCCGATAGATATAGTTATTACCTGGGTAGACACAACCGATAAAGCGTGGATAAATAGATATGAAAATACTCTTAATAAACCATTTAAGAGGTCAGAAAGATGGAGTCCACAATATTCCCCACCCGATACAGAACTTTCTTTATGTTTAAAACTTATTCGTAAGAATATGGCATGGGTTCGTAATGTATTTATTGTTACACAACAACAAGATCCTAAATGCCGTACAGAAAATGAAATACTAATAGATCACTCGGATATGGGACTAGGACTTGTATTTAATAGTCTTGCAATTGAGACATCTTTATATAAAATACCTGGTTTATCAGAGCATTTTATTTACTTTAATGATGACATTTATGCTGTGAAAAAATTAGCACGTAGTTTATTTTTTACCAACAATGGCGCAACAGTTGTTCAGTTTAAAGACCAGTATTTTGGAGTTGATAGTATCTGGGGTAGGACAAATAAACACACTTTAAAAATTTACAGATCAAATAATTCACATATAGTAATTCCGCATGTCCCTTATACACTTACAAAAAGTCAAATGACTGACGCGGAAAACTTATTTCCTGAGTTATGGGAACAGGCGAGGAAATCTTTAGTAAGGGGTTCGGATGGAGAGATTAATCCAATTCTTGGTACATATATAAATTCAGTTAGAAATTTTACGGCTATTCTAGATACAACTAGTAATTTAAAGTATTTATACAGTGATTATGCTATAGACTATTTGATGTATAATCATTGGTTTAATATTTATCCTCCTCATATTGTATGTATTAATAACTTTAATACAACTAAAAAAGAATTATATGATTCAATTGAGAAAACTTCGGATTTATATATAAAATTGGCTTTATATCTTATAATTTTAACAATAATCGTTACATCTATTTACAAATACACATACAAATACAAATACAAATACAGATACGGTTATAAAAAATAAAATGAATTTAAAACCCCTAATAATAAGTATTCTTATCGATTCTGGTTCGCTACCATTCAATAGAAAAATTTATTAGGGTAATAAATCTTTTTTAAATAGTCAGGGATTTCGATAATATTTATAGGCTCCATTAGAGCTCTTTTAACTACAATACCGTCTTTATATCTTTGTATTTTTTTGGGATCGGTCTCAAGGTAATAATCTTTTATTTCAGATGAAAGTATTTCCATGCGACTTTTCCATAATCCTGGATGATTTTTACTATACATAACTGCGAGATCTCCACTTGGTAGTGGTGGAACAAGTTGTCTCTGTAGAATTTGTGTTATGTTAAATTGTGGTTTGGTTTTACTGTTAAAAAGAGGTTCGGATTCATTAGTGTGTCTCCAACCCAGATAAAGCCTTACTGAATTCTTAGTGAATTTCTGTTTATTAATTTCGTGTATAATGTTCTGGTTAAAGATAATAACCTGTTTTGGTTTAATTTCTATTTTTACTTTGTTTGGATAATCACCCGATATCTTTTCAAAACCACCACGTCCCGCGCAGGTGTGTGTACCAGGAACACAAGAGAAATATTGACTACCATTGTTGTCTAAATTTATCCATCCCCCATAAATGTGATCTGCATCTTTTTGAATACTGCAAGTGTCTCTATGAAATGACTCACCAGTAATACTTGTACCTGCTCTCCGTATACCTACACGATCAAATAGACACTCAATGTATCGGTTATTGTCCATGTATCCAAAAACCCTAGACAATTTCTTGAAAAGAATGTATCTAAGTTGATACATCACTAGATTATGAAAACTGGAAGGATTGCCTAATGCCCCGAAAGCTCCCAATACAAATCCGTATTGAGGTTCATCTGTTTTAAAATCCCTTAACTGAAACTTCTTAATTTCTGAAAACCAATCTGTTCCCAATAAGAATTCACTTTCTTTTTTAATTAAATTGAGATCTATAACTACCACTCCATAACTGTTTAATTGACTTGCACAACGTTTAAGATAATCATTTTCAACTGTTAAGTATTTGGTTATGCATTTTATCAATTCTTTTCTTTTTTCGCCTGATATAGGCATTACTATGTATTAATGTATAGATTGTATTTTTAAATTAAATGAATTTAAAACCACTTTGTATCCATTAATACATAGTAATGGATATAATATGGAGTGAGGTATTTCTTGCACTTTTTACAATCTTATTTACGTATACAAACACAATTCCTGGATATATTATAGCAATCAACGGGGTGTTATGTCATGGGAGTGCTGCACTATCTCTTCCTTATAATCGCGAATTGACATCACTTGACATATCATGTAACATATGTTTAACTTTGTATGTAAATCTAGACCCCAGAGCTCAGCCTCTAACTGGAATTGTCTCGTGTTTTTCTTTCTTCGCGTGGAGATATAATCAAATTAATACAGGGAACTTAAAAGCGATTGTACACGCAACGTGTGTTCAATTACCCTTGTTTATCGGACTAAGACATTATAGTGTAATTAATTTCACCGACAAACGTCATTTACTTTAGTTTTTTAACGCTAACAGATGGCGTATTCTTCTTTTTTAACTTTTTGACGTCATACTCCGGAATTTCTTTAGCCTTTTTGGCATCGTAATTCTTTTTACAATAACTCCATAATTCTTTCGAGCCTATTTTGAATTTGCGGTCTGGGGTAGCCCTATACCAAAAAACACAGTCCTGTATATTATTACTTCTTGACGTATTGTCTAGGACTAAACAGTCATATCCTTCGGTGCAGCTATTAAGAACGTCCTGAAAAACCGAAAAATGTGGGAATATCCCAAAGAAATTATTATACAACTTTTGTTGATTTTGTATAATATTTTCCCTGAGAATAAAAACATAATCGATATTGGTTCTTAAATCGGGTGGCAAATCCATACAGTACTGCATAGTTAATAAAAAGGTTATTCTCCAGTGGCGACCATTCATAAATATACCGCGGATATTTGGATCTTTTATCATGCGCTTATCATACATACAATCATCTAATAAACAAAATACGTCATTATCTGCTGTTTTTTTCTTACCGTCTATTATTTTTTTTTGTCTAGTTATAATTTGCTGTATAATCTCTGGTTTATATTCAGAGTGTATTAATAGTTCGGGTATGAAATTTGAGTAAAAAGCATTCCCATCTTCAGTTGCTGATATAGCTACACCGGCATTTATATTTCGCAACCGATATAATATATCAGCAACTAATGTACTTTTACCTGTTCCTCGCTTTCCTATAAAAACACATGTGGCCGGACCAGAACCTGTAAGTCTTTTTTCTTCTATCTTACGGGGATTAAATTTAGATAGACTTATCGACATAACTAATATTACATTTATATTATTAATTGTAATAATCGGACGTATCTAGAACATCCGGTTCTAGTGTGGCATATGAAACGATTAAACTAATGAGTGCACCAACTATAGCACCACAAATTAAGAGGGCAACTTCGTTAACTCCAGCGCTCTTTTTCTTATCTTCTGGTGCTTTCTTTATAATAAATCTGTTTACGGCAAAAGCTAAACATACTGTCAATATTATTATTATAACAGCCTTAATGTCAAAAACATAAAAATCTAATGAAGGAAAATACATATTAATAATTAGTATCTTTATTTTTAAAGTCATAATATAAACTTAAAAATAAAGTATATTATATAACATAAAGTGCGATGGATTCTACCCCTATACAAAGCATGGACTCTTATAATTCTATAAATTCTATAGATTTTGGAGAAGTTGTATTGTTTATAAAATTTGGAACAGATTGGTGTGCTCCATGTAATAAAATGAGTAATGTTCTGGCGGGTATTTCAAATTCCATAGTTTATACCGTAGATGTAGAAAATGAAGATTTTGAAGAGTATTTAGCTACGAATAACATTTGTAATATACCAACTGTTATAATCAAATATAAAAGCAATACGACACAGTTCGTAGGAATGAGGACTATCGAGGAAATTAATCATATGATACATAATATAAAGACTCGTTATCACGACCTGACCGACACTGTTTTTTAAGAAATTTTGCAAAAAAATAACTGGTTTAAAAATATCTCACAATTTATAATCAGTTACTTTAAAAGTTATGGCGGAGAATTATAAAAAATATTCCCAGATAGAACATGTCCTAGAACGCCCTGGGATGTATGTGGGAGATACTAAAGACATAGTCTCTGAATGCTGGACGGTTAACCCAGATACCAACACTGCGCACCATAAAACATGTAAATGGAACCCCGGGGTATATAAAATTTTTGACGAAATCTTAACAAATGCATCAGATGAAGTTCAAAGAAATAAAAAGATGACATGTATAAAAGTTGACATAACAGACGATGGCTTGATTAGTGTATACAATGATTCTGGAATACCAATTGAAGTGCACCCCGAGTATAAAATTTACATCCCTGAACTTATTTTTGCAAATCTTCTCACTACAAGCAATCATGACGACACCAAAAAAAGAACAACCGGGGGGCTTAACGGGTTGGGGGCTAAACTCGCAGCCATCTTTTCCGATACATTTACAGTAGAGACGGCATCCGGTGGTAAAAAATACACTCAAACATTTGAAAAAAATCTCAGTAAAATTCTTAAACCCAAAATTGGAAAAACCTCTAAAGAATACACTAAGATTACATTCATGCCGGACTTTAAAAGATTTGGGATTCAGTGTATAACACAGGATACCAAAGACGTCCTCGTGAAGAGAGTTTTTGACATCTGCGCTATTACCCCAAAGAACGTAGATATCTATTACAACGGTAAAAAACTATCGGTAAAAGACTTTTCCGATTACGTATCTGTATATATCGGACCCAAAAAAGAATGTCCTAGGGTTATTCAAGAAGAACCTAGATGGCAGGTAGCCATCGCACCATCTGAAAACGGATTTCAATGTATGTCATTTGTAAATGGCGTAAATACATCTGACGGGGGAAGTCATGTAGACCATGTCATCAATCCTATCATTAAAAAACTAACAGAAATTATTCAAGAAAAAAACAAGAGCTTGACTATCAAGCCTAATTACATTAAAGACAACTTCTTTGTATTTATAAATTGTATCATCGAAAATCCATCATTTTCTTCACAGACAAAGGAAAAGAACATTACAAAAGTTTCAGACTTTGGTAGCAAATTTATAACATCCCCGGATTTTATCAAGAATTTATCTAAAATTGGAATAATCGAGAGTGTACTATCTCTTGCGGATGCCAAGGAAAAGAAATCTCTTCAAAAAACAGATGGGAAGAAAACGTCTAGAGTTATCATCCCGAAGCTTGACGATGCAAACAGGGCCGGGACAAAAGATTCCCCCAATTGCACCATTATCTTCACAGAGGGAGATTCTGCTAAAGCCACCGCAGTATCCGGCCTATCTGTTGTAGGAAGAGACACATACGGTGTTTTCCCACTTAGAGGAAAGTTGCTAAATACCCGAACAGCAACATATGCGCAGTTGTCTAAAAATGAAGAGATAAATAACATCAAACAAATCCTTGGCCTTCAAAACGGTAAAAAATATAAAAACGTATCAGAACTAAGATATGGACGAGTTTTGATTATGACAGATGCAGACACTGATGGATTTCACATCAAAAGTCTGCTTATTAATTTCATAGGAAATTCTTGGCCAGAACTACTAAAAATAAATTTCATATCATCCCTGGTTACGCCGATCATTAAAATATCAAAAAGAAGCGAAATGTTGTCATTTTACAATCTGAGTGATTACAATAAATGGAAAGAAAATAATAATATGTCTGGATACAAGGTAAAATACTACAAGGGACTTGGTACTAGCACATCATCTGAGGCAAAGGAATACTTTAAAGACATGAAGACGCTTGATTACAAAATAGAAACCGCAGACGATGAAAAATACTTAACAATGGCGTTCACAAAAACTGAGGCCGACGCAAGAAAAAAATGGATTCTTGAAAATATCAAATGTCCAGAAACTCTAAATTACAACATAAGCAAGGTAAATGTAAAAGATCTTATTAACAAAGAACTCGTACTCTTTTCGATCGCAGACAACATCCGCTCTATACCCAGTCTAGTAGATGGGCTTAAACCATCCCAGAGGAAAATCCTTTACGGTTGCATCAAAAGAAATATATATTCCGAAATCAAGGTGTCTCAACTCGCAGGATACGTGTCCGAGGTTTCAAGTTATCACCACGGAGAAACAAGCCTTCAAGATACTGTAATCGGGATGGCCCAGACATTTGTAGGTTCTAACAATATAAATCTCCTAGAACCAGTTGGGCAATTTGGTACTCGGCTCATGGGGGGGAAAGACTCCTCCAGTCCTAGGTACATTTTTACTCACCTCTCTAAAAAGTTCAAGAACATGTTTAATCCAGACGATTACCCTCTTGTAAATTATCTAAACGACGACGGGTTTTCGATTGAACCGTCTTTCTATGTCCCAGTGTTGCCTCTTGTACTTATCAACGGGGCATGTGGAATTGGAACCGGGTTTTCTACTGACATCCCATGTTTCAATCCAGAAGACTTGAAAAAGAGGCTACTAAAATTGGTAGACGATGAAGATGCAGACATCGACGAACTGACACCGTGGTACAATGGATTTACTGGTTCAATAACAAAAGTAGAAGAAAATAAATGGATATCAAGGGGTGTCTATAAAATTGTATCAAATACTGTAACAATAACTGAGCTGCCGATTGGAACATGGACAGAGGAATATAAAACTTTCCTAGACAAACTAGAGACAGACGAGCAGATTTATAGCTACAAAAATATGTCATCAGAAACTAGCGTACACTTCGAAGTAAAAATCCCCCTAGAGAACATAATAAACTGGAAAGACAATAAGGAATTTGATAAAAGGCTCAAAATGACCTCACATATATCTGCCAAAAACATGCACATGTTTAACGAAAAGAATGAAATTGTAAAGATGTCATCCGCTGAAGAAATTGTTTATCATTTTTGGAAAATCAGGACAGACTATTATATCAAGAGAAAAGAATACATTTCCCAGAGGCTAGAGAAAGAATTGAATCTCATAACATCGAAGATTAATTTTGTAAACGATGTGATTGATGAAAATGTTAAAGTATTTAGACAAAAACTATCTACAATAAATGAACAGCTAGATACGAGAAAATACCTGAAAATAAACGAAACATACACATATCTAACTGACATGAAAATCCATACATTCAGTGAAGATACGATCGATGAATTGATTTCAAAACAAAAAAATATTTCTGACCAATACGCACAGAATAACAATTATACTCTGCTAGATTTCTGGGAAAACGATCTGAATAAATTTAATTAAATTAAATTAAATTACATTAATTTTAAAATAAAAATCTATACTTATAATAAAAAAATAATGCTAGCTCAGGATCTGACAAAAATGCTTCCCCCCATCGTACAGCAGTACCTTTTTAACCTTATTATCCCAGTTATTCTCGCGGCATTCTTCTGGATGTGCGTAGGAGTACTAGACGGGGAGTGCACAAAGGCGGACCGTTCAAAGAGCGTTCGGTTCACCCGCAATGCGCATATTGGTATGGGTATATTCAGTACCGCTATGGCCGTATACACCATTTTTAATGTTCTAAAGGGTAAGCGCATGAGTATGCGCATGTAAACTACCACGGTCCTCATAAAAGACAAATAGTATAATTAAATTAAAAATGTGTAATTATTACATTATCTTAATTTAATTTAATTTAATTTTCCCGGCGGCGTATAAAACCTCCATCTTCAGATTTAGCCCATTCTTCTTCAAATATATATAGTTTATGAGAATTAAAAAAACTCGCTACATCATCTATATTTTCTGTAAAAATTAATGGCCTTTGTTTATGTGGGGACCATAACTTGGTTGCAAACTGGTAAGCAGTTTTCCATTTTTCAGAACCTGAAGTTAATATACACACGGAATGACAATGATTATTTAATGTTGAATTTATTGCAGTCAATGTTTTAATTAATTTCATATATGCACCAATGGGTAATTCATTTTCTTTATTACCAGTCCCTTGTAGATCAACAAGTAGATGATATGTAAGATTATTATTTTTAATATACCCCCATGTATTCTCTAAATACAATAAAAATTCATCATATTTAGGTTCATCGTATTCCTCCTCCTGTTTTAGTTTCACTGTAAAAAGAAATTTTACATTGTCTAAAGTTATTATATAACCAGATGTATCTTTTATTGTGATAATCTCCTCAGTCATATTTAAATATAATTAAATATAATTAAAGATAATAAAACGCGCAAATATTACGTTTTTATAGTTATATTAAAGATATTCTGTATATGTGTGGTATATACTCTCCTCTATAGATGGACGAAACATTGTTTCTTGCCTGGAAAGACTTAGAACAAATTATTAAAGAAACTGAATATGGAGCCGAAGAGAAACTCAATTGCCAATGTAGACACTCAAATGTAATTTTTAATCCATCAGATAAGGCAGATATATGTTTAGATTGTGGTCAGATTTTAAAAATGGACGGGGATAGCTGTGAATGGAACAGTTATAAAAAGGAAGACGGATCTTTTCAGACTTCTCAACAAAGAGGAGATGCATGGGTGAGCGATAACCCATATGACAAAACGGGTACAATACCGGGGTTTCATAAAAATTCTTTTATCATGCGGATGCATTATCAGGCGACTTTTAGTCATAAACAAAAAACATTTTGGAAAATCTCTGAACACCTTGAAAATTATCGCACGCTACTCTCACTTCCCCACGCTATCGTACCAACTGCTAAAAATATGTGGCACATTTGCATGGAATCTGGAAAACTTACTCGGGCATCAGTTAGAAATGGGTTGATATCTGCATGTATGTATTATTCGGGGGCTCAGAACAATATATCAGTGGATCGTAAAAAATTGATAGAAATTACAGAGGGTAATCAAAAAGGGTTTCTCAAGGGTGAAAAAATTTTTCTAGAGATAATGCAGGATGTTCCAGCTTATAAATACCTAGGAAGAAAAAAGGAAGATGTTAAGGATACTGACGCCTTTGTAAAATTCTGTAATCAACTGGAACTTCCTTTCAAGACAGTTTCTATGTGTAATGAAGTATATACAAAAAATATAGACCGATTAGACTCTGTTACGCCTAAATCTATTATAGCAGGGGTCTTGTTATACGTTGTCAAATGTGAACTAAATCTCAGGCAGCCATCTAAGGCAAAAATATCACAGGTAGTTGACGTATGTATTCCCACTATCAATAAAGTGCTTAAAATTTTAGAATCGTAAATTTAGAATGTATTTAAAAAATAAAATCATACACATATAAACCATGATCGCTCTATTGATTGCATTGATATCATATGTTGTTAAACCCGTTATGTATCCAGTTTATAGAACGACCATTAAACCAAGGGGTAATTATGTTTATAACTCAGGTGGAGGATATGAAACCATGTTAGAATCATTGACGCCTCCTTCGGGAGGAGAACTAAGACTTTTGACCCACCTTAACGGTAATGCTTGGGCACAAAACTGGCTACTTCACATGGGTAGAAATTATACAGAACTATATGACGACCATTATCCAACTGAATGCGGCAATATGAAAGAAGCTTCGAATATTTACACGTCTGAGGAATATTTTTATTTCGGATTTTTCCCCAGGAGTAGTAAGTGTGGACAACATGAACCAAAGTATATGGCGCTCTTCGTTCT
>CEST01087275.1_pt1 | contig 10197 bp, 8 predicted proteins | sample 326921 | NCBI WGS metagenome assembly CEST01 (sample SAMEA2621509, study PRJEB7988) | marine metagenome | biome: marine biome (ENVO:00000447); feature: surface water layer (ENVO:00002042); material: "saline water (ENVO:00002010), including plankton (ENVO:xxxxxxxx)" | depth 5 m
ATTAGATAGAAAAAATTTCCAATACTTTTTATCGGTAACCATTTTATTATTGAAGTAGATTATGACAAAACACCTTTAACAAAACCTTTTTCTTGACTAAAATTAGCTACAAAAGTTTCTTTTAAGAGGTGTCCTCTTTTATTTATACTAAATCTAAATTAAATTTCAATTTTAAGTTCTTAACTTTCGCTTCGACTCAAGAGCAAGAATACATCAACTATGGAACATATTGTTATTATTGGAAATGGAATTTCAGGAGTTACTGCGGCAAGACATATCAGAAAAAATTCTGATCATAAAATCACACTAGTTTCCGCTGAAACCAAATACTTTTTTTCTAGAACGGCACTCATGTATGTTTATATGGGCCATCTAACTTTTAAGCACACTCAACCTTATGAAAATTGGTTTTGGGATAAAAATAGCATCGATCTAAAAGAAGGTTTTGTAAATAAGATACATACGGATGAAAAGAAGTTGGAGTTTAAAGACTCTTCTTCGCTTTCTTATGATAAACTAATTATTGCAACGGGCTCTAAACCTAATAAATTTGGTTGGCCAGGTCAAGATTTAGGCGGAGTTATGGGCATGTATCATAAACAAGATTTAGAAAACCTAGAAAAACATGCTCCGAATAAAGAGGTGTGTAAAAGGGCAGTAATTGTTGGTGGTGGATTGATAGGGATTGAATTGGCAGAAATGCTAAGAAGCAGAAAAATTCCGGTTACTTTTTTAGTACGTGAAGCTAGTTTTTGGAACGGAGTTTTACCGTCACAAGAATCCGAGATGATTAATAAACACATCAAAGATCACCATATAGATTTGCGTTTAAGTACTAATTTAAAAGAAATTAAATCTGATGAAAACGGCAACGTAAAATCTATAATTATTGAAGAAACTGGTGAAGAAATATTTTGTAATGTTGTGGGATTAACTGCTGGTGTTACACCAAATATCGATTTTCTAAAAGATTCTGGAATTGAACTTAAAAGAGGTGTTTTAGTCAACAGGTTTTTAGAAACCAATATTGCTGATGTTTATGCAATTGGTGATTGTGCAGAACAGCATGAAGCAATAGGACAAAGAAGAAATATTGAAGCCGTTTGGTATACAGGAAGAATGATGGGCGAAACGCTTGCACAATCTATTTGCGGCAATAAAACAGCATACAAACCAGGACATTGGTTTAATTCTGCCAAATTTCTCGACATTGAATATCAAACCTATGGTTGGGTTTTTAGTGAAGAAAGTAAACAAGTAAATGAAACTTATTTTCAATGGCAACATCCAAAAGACAACAAATGTATTACCATTTCTTATGATGTAAATACCCGTAAATTTTTAGGGATAAATACCTTCGGAATTAGAATGCGACATGAAATTTTTGATAGATGGCTAACTGAAAATCAATCTATAGAATTTGTTTTAGAATATTTAACAGATGCTAATTTTGATCCTGAATTTTACAAATTACATGAAGCTGAAATTTTAGCAAAATTCAATCAAGAGAATAATACTAACATCCAACTAAAGAAAAAAAGCTGGAAAAGAATATTTAGTTTTTAAATAAGATTAAGCAAAAATTAAAATCTTTCAGTTAAAATTTATAACATAAAATTATCATTGTGAAATTAATAAAACAATCAGGTTTAGTCATTTTTTTAATAGGATTAGCCTTCTTTATTGGAACTATTTTTACAGGTTCCTTTAGTCTAACCCCGCAAGAATTAGATACTTTTATTATCGAAAAAGGGTATAAAAGTGAAGTTATCAAAGACGAACTTTCTAAAGCTATTGTCAACAAAGAAAATTTAAATATTTTTACTTTTTCTAGCAAAGTAATCACTGCCTTTGAAACATCCAACAAGCATTATGATGCATTAATTGCAAAATATAATACCGAAAAAAATTGGACTAAAAAAGGACAACAATATCAATATAAAATCTCGGGCAAACTGCGAAGTAAAAGTTTTACACTTGCAAAAAAAGCAGGGAAAGGTTTCGCTCCAAATAACACAGCTTTAGCTTGGTTTTTAACCTTTGGTTTGGGTATTATTGGTGCACTATTATATATCGTTCCCGATGTTATTTTACTTGGTAAACCAGGTATTAAAAACGACGGAATATTTTTAAACGCTGCTACAAATCGTGGTTGGATTGGTTGGTTTGCTTTTATCTTTTTAGTGACTTTTTATATATTACTTTATTTCTATCCAGATTTTATCGTTAACTGGGTATACTTAGTCGATCCGATTAGTAAATCTATTAGTAGAAACCCTGCAAGTCAATGGTTCTTATATGGGTTTTTATATTGTACAGTTATGACTGTTATGGCAGTGAGAATGTATATAAAGTACCGTAATAATAAATATCAAATTTTAAGAACTACTTCTGTTTTGTTCTTTCAAATTGTATTTGCTTTTTTAATTCCTGAGATATTAGTTCGTTTTGATAAACCTTGGTATGACTTTAAAAATGCGTTTCCTTTAGACTATGATTTTTTCTTTAGATGGAATTTAGACGAACTTCTTGCAAGTGGCACATTTGGCCTATTTATTTTAGTTTGGGGCGTTGTTTTAACAATCGTAGTAGTGCCTATAATGGTTTATTTCTTTGGGAAAAGATGGTACTGTTCTTGGGTTTGTGGTTGTGGTGGATTGGCAGAAACATTAGGAGATCCTTACAGACAATTATCAAGTAAAACGCTACTCTCTTGGAGAGTAGAACGAATTATAATTCATTCGGTATTAATTTTTGTTTTGGTCATGACAGGTTTTGCTTTATACACTTTCTTCTCTGGAGCAAATCAAGTAATCGGAATTAAAACGCAAACAATTCAAGATATTTATGGATTTTTAATAGGATCTATTTTTGCTGGTGTAATTGGTACTGGCTTCTACCCTATTTTTGGAAACCGTGTTTGGTGTCGTTTTGGTTGTCCTTTAGCAGCATATTTGGGCTTTATTCAACGTTTTAAATCTAGATTTAGAATTACAACAAATGGAGGACAGTGTATTTCTTGTGGAAACTGTTCTACTTATTGTGAGCAGGGAATCGATGTAAGAGCCTATGCACAAAAAGGTGAAAACATTGTGCGTTCTAGTTGTGTAGGTTGTGGAGTTTGTTCTGCTGTTTGCCCAAGAGGTGTTTTAAAGTTAGAAAATGGCCCTGAAGATGGGAGAATTAATCCTACTGAAATTTTATTAGGAAATGATTTGGATTTAATGGGACTTGTAAATAAAAAATAATTTTATAGTATTGCAATTGCAAGCTAAATAACCAATGCTAATTAAAATACAGCATGTCTTGCTGAACTTGATTATTTTTTCTAAAAAAGAAAAATTACAAAACGGACAAAGAAAAGAAGACAGGTGGCTTTAAAATAATCAAAAAATAGCCTTCTAGAAGTTCTATCAAAAAACAGCACCCTAAAGAAACAAATTCATTTAGTCATAAAATATTGGTATTTTTACAGCTTAAATATCAATTTAAAAATATTCAAAAGCATAGATTGATAAAAGCGTCCAAATTTAAAGAATGGAAAGATTTCTCTTCGTTTAATGAAGAGAATAATCTAAATGATTTAAGATAAAATGAAACCTATCATAAAAGTAATTATACCTGCTTACAATGAGCAAGATTCTATTGCAAATGTTGTTAATGACATTCCGAAAATCGTTGATGAAATAATTGTTATAAGTAATAATTCGACAGACAATACAGAAATTAATGCAAAAAATGCAGGTGCTACCGTTTTAAAAGAAAATCAAAAAGGCTATGGTTTTGCTTGTTTAAAAGGAATGGATTACGTGAGTAAACAAAAAAACAAACCAGAAATTATTGTTTTTTTAGATGGCGATTATTCTGATTATCCAGAACAATTAATAGAAATCATTGCCCCTATTATTAATGATAATATCGATTTTGTAATTGGGTCACGTGTAAAAAAATCACGTGAGACCGGCTCTATGACTCCTCAACAAGTTTTTGGTAATTGGTTAGCAACTTTTTTAATGAAACTGTTTTTTGGTGCAAAATTTACAGACCTAGGTCCTTTTAGAGCCATAAAATACGATAAATTATTAGCACTAAAAATGCAAGATAAAACATATGGCTGGACAGTTGAAATGCAATTAAAAGCACTAAAACAAGAACTAACCTATGTAGAAGTGCCGATGAAATATAGAAACAGAATTGGTGTGTCAAAAGTTTCAGGTACCATAAAAGGGTCTATCTTTGCAGGAGTAAAAATTCTAAGTTGGATTTTTAAATATAGTTTTAAATAATGGTTTTAGAATACTTAATCATAGCAGTTTACACAATCTGCTTATTACTTATTTTCATGTATGCAATAGCACAATTAAACCTGCTACTCAATTACTTGAAATTCAGAAACAAAGAAGACAACTCTCCACAATTTAATTTCTCTAACACTGATGAAATTCCATATGTAACCATACAATTACCTGTTTACAACGAGTTATATGTAATGAAGCGCTTGTTAAAGAACATCGCAAAATTAGAATATCCTTTAGATAAATTAGAGATACAAGTTTTAGATGATTCTACAGATGAGTCTGTAGAAATGACTGCAAAGGAGATCAAAGAAATTCAAGAAAAAGGAATCGATATTCAACATATTAGAAGAACCAACAGAAAAGGTTTTAAAGCGGGTGCTTTAAAGGAAGGGTTAAAAATCGCAAAAGGTGAATTTATTGCCATTTTTGACGCGGATTTTCTACCTCAAAAAGAATGGTTATATAAGACTGTTCCTTATTTTAAAGATGCAGAGATTGGTGTTGTACAAACAAGATGGGGTCATATAAACAGAGATTATTCTACACTAACAAAAATTCAAGCTTTTGCTTTAGACGCTCATTTTACACTTGAACAAGTTGGAAGAAATAGCAAAGGTCATTTTATAAATTTCAATGGTACTGCAGGTGTTTGGCGTAAAGAATGTATTTATGATGCAGGTAATTGGGAAGGTGATACGTTAACAGAAGATTTAGATTTAAGTTATAGAGCACAATTAAAAGATTGGAAATTTAAATATCTAGAAAAAGTAGTTACTCCGGCAGAGTTACCGGTTGTAATTAGTGCTGCTAGATCTCAACAGTTTAGATGGAACAAGGGTGGAGCAGAGAATTTTCAGAAAATGATGAGGCGTGTAATAACAAGTAAGAATGTTCCTTTTAGAACTAAAATACATAGTTTATTACACTTATTAAACAGCTCTATGTTTACCTGTATTTTTTTGGTAGCAGTCTTGAGCATCCCTATGTTATACATCAAAAATGAATATGCTCATTTAAAATATTATTTCTACGTGATGAGTTTCTTTGTCATTAGTTCATTGATATTTTTTGTGTGTTATTGGCATATGTATAAAAATATTTATGGTGGAGGATTCATTAAATTTATGAAGTATATAGGTGCCTTTTTAACCTTCTTCTCAATTGCAATGGGATTTTCTTTACACAATACTGTTGCCGTATTAGAGGGCCATTTGGGTAAAAAAAGTGAATTTGTAAGAACCCCAAAATTTAATATTAAGAACATAAAAGATGGTTGGAAGTCTAATAAATACATCAAGAAAAAACCATCTGTTCATGTTGTTTTAGAAGGCTTATTAGCGATCTATTTTGTATTTGGGATGTACAGTGCTTTTATTGTGGGAGACCAAGGAGGAGATTTTGGATTATTTCCTTTTCATTTAATGCTTTTCGTTGGCTTTTCTTATGTGTTTTTTAAATCAATATTTTCTAAAGCATAATGTCTTTTTTTACAAAAAATAAAGACGTTTTATTAATATTAATAAGTGCTATTCTATTTTTTCTGTTTGCCTATTCTATAGAAAGAACGGCATTCTACAAACTCTTTTTTTTATGGATCTCTCTGTTTGGATGCTTTTATCTACTAATAAAGAGCAACACTATAACCTTCTCTAATTTAATTGGTATTTCTATTATTTTTAGGTTAATATTTCTATTTGCAACACCCAATTTATCACAAGATTTTTACAGATTTATTTGGGATGGAAGAATGATTCTTGAAGGACTAAATCCATACTTATCTTTACCAGAAAGTTTTATTCAACAAGGAGCAAATCCAATTGCAGAAACTTCCGTTTTATATAATGGAATGGGTGAAATGAATGGAAGTCATTACACAAATTATCCACCATTAAATCAATTATGTTTTTTAATTGCTGCATTGGTTTCTAGTAAAAGTGTTTTTGGATCTATTATTGTTTTAAGATTAATTATTATACTTGCTGATATTGGAATTCTTTACTTCGGAAAAAGGATTTTAGAGAAACTTCAGCTTCCTGTAAAAAATATTTTTTGGTATGTTTTAAATCCTTTTATCATTATTGAGATGACAGGAAATTTGCATTTTGAGCCTGTAATGTTGTTATTTCTTATTTGGGGATTGTACAAATTATTCGAACAAAAATGGATTTTGGCTGCAATTTTAATTGCTTGCTCTATTTCTATAAAATTAATTCCTTTGTTATTTTTACCCTTATTTTATCAATGGTTTGCTACCTCTAATGAAAGGCAATCTAAAAAAACATTATTATGGATTCCGTACTTCACCGGACTGACAAAGTTATTTGCTTTTTACGCAGTTATTATAGCAACTACAATCGTTCTATTCCTTCCTTTTTATTCATCAGAATTAATTACAAAATACATAAGTTCGGTAGGTCTGTGGTTTGGTGATTTTGAATTCAATGCAAGCTTTTACTACTTTTTTAGAGAAGTCGGTTACCTTTTTAGAGGTTGGAATGAAATTGCAATTATTGGAAAAATCACACCCTTTTTAACAATTATTTTTTTAATAATTATTACCTTTTTCAGAAAAAATAAAACAGAAATTCAGCTAATAACTGCATTATTATTTGGCTTATGTTTTTATTATTTTATAGCTACAACTGTGCATCCTTGGTATTTAGCAACTCCAATAATTTTATCGGTTTTTACTAAATACAAATTCCCAATTATATGGAGTTTAGTCGTAATTTTAAGCTATCAAGCCTATTCAAATTCTCCTTGGGAAGAAAATTTATGGTTTGTTTTTCTTGAATATTTGATTGTATTTTCCTTTCTAATTTATGAAATAAAAAAATCAAGCGTAAAAAAATTGATAATTTAATAATTTATTAAAAAGGGAGTCCTTATATTTTTATACCTTGGTCCCTAATTTTGTTTATATGAAGAAGCTTACGATAAAAGATATTGCAAAAGAATTTAATGTTTCTATCTCTACTGTTTCTAAAGCGCTGAATGATAGCTATGAAATTAGTGCAGCGACCAAAGAAAAAATTCAAAAATATGCTAAAGAGAAGAACTATAAGCCTAATTTTAATGCGTTAAGTTTAAAAAACAGAAGCACCAAAACAATTGGAATTATAATTCCAACAATGTTAAAATATTTCTTTGCACAAGTCTTTAAAGGAATAGAAAAAACCGCTTTAGAAAGAGGTTACAAAGTTATCGCTTGTATTTCTAATGAATCACACAACAAAGAAGTTGAAATTATAGAAATGCTTTCTAACGGAAGTATCGATGGTTTTATACTTTCTATGTCTAAAGAAACTGAACTTAAACAAGAATTTAATCACTTTAAAGAAACGATAGAAAATGGTACGCCAATTGTAATGTTTGATAGAGTTGCAAAAACAATAGATTGTGATAAAATTATTACTGATGACTTTAATGGTGCTTTAAATACCGTTGAATACTTACACAAAACTGGTCACAGAAATATTGCATTTGTATCTACTTTAAGTAATTTACACATAGGTGAGCAACGTTTTTTAGGATACAAAAAAGGATTAGAAAATGTAGGTTTGCCTTTTAATGAGAATCTTGTTGTTAACATTCTAGATAAAGATTACAAAGAATATGAATCTATTTTGATTCCTGTTTTTAATAAAAATAAAATTGATAGTGTAATTACAACTGGAGAATCTGCTGCAGTTGCAGCAATGAAGGCGGGCTTAAAAACTGGTCTTGAAATACCTAAAAATTTATCTGTAATTGCATTTTCTAATGGAATTTTGGCAAGACACTCTAGTCCTAAAATGACAACGATTAGTCAACACGGAGAACAAATGGGTGAAGCTGCTGCAAAAGTTTTAATTGATAAATTAGAAAAGAAGCATACAGAAACTATTATTAAAGTAATTACAACTGATTTAGTAATTAGAGATTCTACTAGATAATAATGATTGATTTTTCGAAAGTAAAGTTAGTAGTTTCTGATATGGATGGCACTTTGCTAAACTCTAAAGGTGAAGTTAGCCAACAATTTTTTACACTTTTTAAAGAACTCAAAAAACGTAACATTCATTTTTGTGCTGCCAGTGGAAGACAACACAACAGTATTGTGGATAAGCTTTCAACAATAAAAAATGATATTTATGTAATTGCGGAAAATGGTGGCGTTGCCAAAAAGGGTGACGAAGTATTTCTTTCCAATTTTTTAAAGCCTGAAAAAGTATTAAAACTAATCCCTATTTTAAGAGAAATTAAAGGAGCGAACATGGTGCTCTGTTGTAATAATGCTGCCTTTATAGAAAGTAAAGATGACCGTTTTATTAGATTATTTCAAGAATATTATCATAGTTTTAAAGTGGTAGAAAACTTAATGGAAGTTCCTAAAACCACTCCTGTATTTAAAATTGCTATTTATCATTTTAATTCTTCTGAAGAATTTATTTACCCTGTAATTAAGCACTTAAACAATGAAGTTTTACTCAAAGTTTCTGGTCAAAACTGGTTGGATATTTCTGACAAAAAAGCCAATAAAGGAAATGCTTTAAGAGAAGTTCAAAAAATTTTAAATGTTACCAAAGAAGAAACTATGGTTTTTGGTGATTACCATAATGACATTGAAATGATGCAAGAAGCTGACTTTAGCTTCGCAATGAAAAACGCACATCCTGATATTAAAAAGCTAGCAAGACATTTAACAGAAAGTAATGATGACTTTGGTGTAGAACGTATCTTAGAAAGGTTAATTTCATCTTATTAATTATTGCTCCTGTATTCACAAAAGGCAACAAAAATCTTCGTGCAAAAATAATTAAAAATACAAAATATCATATTGAACTTGTCGAAATGCTTTTTAATCATCATAAGAAACTGTACTTTGTCTTTCTCTATTTACATGCAACTTGGTGACATCTGGTCTAGAATAATGTCCAACAACATCAAAGTTTTGACGCTCTTCTAAAACCCTATTAAAATCTAAAGTTTCAATAATTAAACCTTCTTTATTGATGACAGGTTCAATAATCCACTCTCCGTCAGGACCTGCAATACAAGAACCTCCATTTGCTAAAATATCTGGAGCATCTTTTACAATTTCATCATAATATGGAACATCACTTGGAAAATTAGATTTTGCCATTAAACTCGAGACAGAAATCACAAAAGAACGAGATTCTCTTGCTATAAAGCGAGTAATGTCTTTGGTATTATGATCACTTCCTGGCCAAACAGCAATGTGTAAATTTTCTCCCAAACCATACAAAGCAGTTCTTGGTAAAGGCATCCAATTCTCCCAACAATTTAAACCTCCAACAGTAAAATCTTTCAGCGGATGGACTTGTAAGCCATTTCCATCTCCAGGCGCCCAAGTTAAGCGTTCATCATAAGTTGGTTGTAGCTTTCGATGTACAGATTTTATGTCTCCTTCTTGATTGATATAAACCAAAGAAGCATAAATACTATGACCACCTCTATTTTGTGCACGTTCCATAATCCCTAAATAAATAGCAATATTATGTTCTTTTGCTAATTTACAAATAGAATCTAACTCTCCTTTTTCTATCGTTACAGAATTACGAACATAATGTGCATGAATTTCTTTTTGAGTTTTAGAATTCCATTCTGTACCATTTGTTAAGGCAATCCAAAAAGGATAACCAGGTAAAAGGGCTTCGCCAAATACTATAAGTTCACAGTTTTCTTTTGCTGCATCTACAATTGATTTCTCAATTTTTTTAATTGTCTTTTCTTTATTTAACCAAACTGGAGAAATTTGAGCTAATGCTACTTTAAGTAAATTATTTTTCATTTTTGTATGAATAAGAAATTAAACACAACTCTGTAAAACTCCATTTTTTTTAGGTGACTGTGTATAAAAATAGTTATGTAGAGTTCCAAAGAAGCTCCGTTTTTT
>CEST01074373.1_pt1 | contig 10119 bp, 12 predicted proteins | sample 326921 | NCBI WGS metagenome assembly CEST01 (sample SAMEA2621509, study PRJEB7988) | marine metagenome | biome: marine biome (ENVO:00000447); feature: surface water layer (ENVO:00002042); material: "saline water (ENVO:00002010), including plankton (ENVO:xxxxxxxx)" | depth 5 m
TTTTTAATTGCATGGATTTTAACAGGTGATTTATTAATTGGAGCAACCATTGGAAGTATTGAAGCTATAGCTAAAATTTTCTTATATTATTTTCATGAAAGAATTTGGAATAGTATAAATTGGGCAAAAAATTAATTATCTGACATAGAATTTTGAACGTTAAGTAAATTTAAATAATACTATTAATTAATTTTAATGAGGTGCGAACTGTTGCTTTTTGAATAGATACTCTATTCTTGTTAGTAAATAGATTTTCTTTAATCGCTATTTTATTACCTTTTTTAATACCAATATAGACTAAACCAACAGGTTTTAATTTTGTTCCACCACCAGGTCCAGCAACACCAGTTATTGATATGTTGATTTTGCTTTTAGATATTCTTGATAAATTTTGAACCATCGCCTTACAACACTCACTGCTTACAGCTCCATATTTCTGAATAATATCTTTATTAACTTTTAAAATATTAATCTTGGCTTGATTAGAATAAGTGATTAGTCCCATTTGAAAGTATTTAGATGAATTAGCTAATTTAGTTAAGTTATGAGCTAATAAACCACCCGTACAAGATTCAGCAACTGATATAGTTAATTTTTTTTTAATAAGCTCTTTATGAAGCAATTGAATACTCATTAAAATTTAAGACTTATTAAGTAAATTAATAACATTGAATATAAACCAGCCATCACATCATCCATAATTATTCCAAAATAATTTTTAAAGTTTTTGTCAAAGTAACTGACAGGAAAAGGTTTTAAAATATCAAAAAATCTGAAGAATAAGAAAGATAATACATAATAAACTTCAATTTTCATATTTAATTGATTATTTTGGTTTAAATATAATAAAAAAATTAAGGGCATCGCTTGGCCCAAAACTTCATCGATAACTATTTGTCTAGGATCTTCATTTTTAAACTCACTTTCCGAGTCTTTTACTGCATAAAAGGAATAGAAAAATAAAAGTGAAAAAAAAACTAATGAAAACTTAAGATTAGTATAATTAAGATGCTCAAAAGCAATATACAAAAAAATAGCTGTCACTAAAGAAGCAATAGTTCCTGGCATTTTTGTTAAATAACCATAACCAAAAAAAGTAGAAATCAAGATATTAATTTTTTTCATTCAGATATTGAGCAAATAACTTCACACGCAATTGCCTTTTCCTCTCCAATTAAACCAAGTTTTTCCACAGTTTTACCCTTAAGGTTTATCAACTCCCCATCTAAACCTAACAAACTCGATATAGATTTAATTATTTTATTTCGAAATTTTGAAACCTTTGGTTGTTCGCAAATTAAATTTATATCAAGATTATTTATATAAAAATTATTTTTATATAAAATATTTACTATTGGTTTTAGCATTTTAGGAGATCTTATGTTTTTAAATTTAGCTTCATTATTTGGAAAAAATGTTCCAATATCTTTTTTACGCATTGCACCTAATAGAGCGTCTATAATTGAATGTAGTATTACATCACCATCAGAGTGTCCTTTAAGGCCAGAATGAAAAGGAATATGAACTCCACCCAAATATAATTTTTTATTTTTAATTAATCTATGAATATCAAAACCAATACCATAATAGGTTTTGGTATGTAGAATATCTTCTTTAAAAGTAATTTTATCATTTAAATTTTCACCTTTAATAAATTTAACTTTTATATTATTATCTATAAATAATGTGGCCTCATCTTGTATTGAATTTTTTTGATTAACCGAAAGGTTATATAGGGACTTAAATTTAAATGCTTGCGGAGTTTGTGTTAAAAAAGAATTATTACGATTTAGATTAAATAATTTATTTTTTATTTTATATTTTATTGAGTTCTTAGAGCTTATTACGGGAATAGATGCTTTATTTTTTTTTTGAGATTTAATTAAGTTTTTTAATAATTTGATTGTAAAATTTGGCCTTGCAGCATCATGAATTAGAACATTGTTGGGTTTAAATTTTTTAATATATTTGAGTGCTATTAATGATGAGTCTGATCTTTCCTTTCCTCCATTGATAATAGAAATTTTTTTTCTATAATGATTTTTGAATTGTTTTTTATTATTAACAACTAATATAATCTTTTTAAAAAGTTTTGATTTTAGCGCTTTTTCAACAGAATGCTCGAAAAGTGGTTTATTTTTATACAAACTAAACTGTTTAAGTTTTTTTGAATTAAATCTTTTGCTTTGCCCAGAGGCAAGTATTATAAAATAATCATTCATCAATAAAAAATAATTTATACAAAAATGTCTGAATTTGTTAAAAAAAACATATACTTAATATTTCTTTTTATTATCACATTATCCATAGGTTTTTTAACTTTTTTAACTTTTATTGACAAAGGATATATAGAATTATCCAATAGAAACTTACAATTTTTACTAATTATCAACTTTGTATTGCTAGTATTGTTATTTGTTTTTATTTTTTTAGAAATAAAAAAAGCAATCAAAAATGATATTGATAAAGGTGGGTTAAAATCTAATAAAAAATATATTACTTACTTTGCTTTATTTACATTAATACCATCATTATTAATTTCTGTATTTTCACTTTTTTTATTTTCTTTTGCTTTAGAAAAGTATTTTGACCAAAAAGTTACCACTGTTGTTAATAATTCTTACGAACTCGCAAAAAGTTATGTTGATGAAGTTAGAAATAAAATCGAATCTGATATAGTTTTAATTGCATTTGACACTAACAAAAGTAAAAATTTTTTAAACGATATCTCAACTGAATATAAAAGATTTTTAAATACTCAAAAATTGATTAGAAATGTTGATGAAATTCATATTATTAGTGAAAAAAAAAAATTACTATTTTCAACTCTTGATGGTGATGAACCTTATGTACCACCTGTCGATAAAGCTTTAAATCTTGTTTTAGAAGATGACAGACCATTAAAAATTATTAATGCTTTTCAAAATAAATCTGCTGCTATAATGAGATTACAAAATTTCGATAATAGATTTATTTATGTTGTAAAATATCTAGATAAAGAGATATCAAGATATCTTACTGAGTCAGAAGAGGCTATTAATTTTTATTATACTGTTGAAGAAAAAAGTACTGGTATAAAAATTTCTTTTGCTATTATTTATATAATTATTGTTTCTTTATTATTGTTTGTTTCAATATCGATAGCTATTCGATTTTCATCAAGATTTTTCAGATCCATTAATAATCTTATTTTTGCATCCATGGCGATAGGTGAGGGCAATTTTGATGCTAAAGTGCCTGAAGTTAAAACAGACAAAGATCTAGAAGTTTTAAATAAAAATTTCAATTTAATGATTGAACGATTAAGAACCCAGCAAGAAAAATTAATAATCAATGAAAGACACGAGGCATGGGGTAGTCTAGCTAGAAAGTTAGCCCATGAAATTAAAAATCCATTAACTCCTATTCAGCTAACCATCGACCGAATTAAAAATAAATATTTAAATCAGATTGATGAGAATGACCAAAATAATTTTAAAGATAATTTAAAAATAATAAATAACCAAATCAAGCAAATTGAAAAATTAGTTAATGATTTTTCAGATTTTGCAAGAATGCCTAAACCCACTTTAAGAAATAACAATTTAGTCCCCATTGTCAAAGACAATATAAAGCTTTTAGTGGAAATTGATCAGTCAATTGAAATTAACTTAACAAATAATAATGATACAATATTACTTAATAGTGACAAAGAGCAAATAAGTAGGGTTTTTTTAAATTTGATAAAAAATTCTATTGAAAGTATTCAAGAAAAGTCATTAAAATTAACTGTTTTTAAAAAAATAATATCTATTGAATTAATAGATACTAATAATCATATCAAAGTTATAATTAATGATAATGGCATTGGATTTAAAAGTTTGAAAACCGACATTAAAAATATATTGAATCCATATTTTACTACTAAAAAAAATGGGACTGGACTTGGTCTTTCAATTGTTAATAAAATTATAAATGATCATAATGGTGTCATTCATTTTCTGCCTCTTGCTAATGGAGCTAAAATAGAAATTATTTTTACTAAATATGATAGCTGAAATTTTAATTGTTGACGATAATGCTGATATTCGAAACATCATAAATGAATTAATAATTGATGCTGGTTATAAAACAAGAATAGCTGCTAATTACAATCAAGCACTTTTAGAAATTGATAAGAAGTTGCCTGATGTTGCAATTTTAGATGTCAAGTTAGATAAAGGAGATAACGATGGTATTGAATTATTGTCTCATATTAAATCAAAAAATAAAGATGTCCCTGTTATTATAATTTCAGGTCACGCAAATATTGAAATGGCTGTTAAATCTTTGAAACATGGAGCCTTTGAGTTTATTGAAAAACCCTTTGATCAAGAAAGGTTATTAAATTTTGTAAGTAGAGCTGTTGAAAATTATAATTTAAAAAAACAAAATAATGAATATGAAAATAAATTATTTTCTTCGTATGAACTTATTGGTAATAGTAAAAATATTACGAATATAAGAGAACAAATTAAAAAAACTTCACTTAGTGAAAGTAGAGTAATCATAAATGGTCCTTCTGGATCTGGTAAAGAGCTTGTATCAAGAAAGATTCATAAAAACTCATCAAGAAATAAAAAACCGTTTGTTATAATAAATGGAGCATTATTAGACTCTAATAAGTATGAGCTAGAACTATTTGGTGAAGAAAAAGCGAATGGTTCAATTTCTTATGGTTCTCTTGAAAAAGCAAATAAAGGCACACTTCTAATAGATCAAGTTTCTGAAATTCCTCTGGATATACAGTCTAAAATTTTAAGAGTTTTAACAGACCAAAAATTTAAAAGAATTAATGGCAACAATGATATTACTGTTGATGTAAGACTCTTATGCTCTTCAAGCAAGGATTTAAAGAATGAAATTAAAATTGGAAATTTTAGAGAAGATTTATTTCATCGTATAAATGTTTTTGAAATAAACATTGAACCTTTAAGTCAAAGAATTTCTGATATCCCACTTTTAATCAGATATTTTTCAAAAGAAATATCAAAGAAATACAATATTAAAGAGTTAGAAATTGATGAGAATAATGGTTATATTCTTAATCATAATTGGCAAGGTAATGTTAGGGAGTTGAGAAATTTGATTGAAAGAATAGCAATATTGCAACCTGAAACTAAAGAGAAAGTTTCAAATATTATTAAAGAGTCATTAAAAAATAGCAATTTTGAAGATCAAATAGCTGAAAACAGCCTATCTGTACCATTAAAAGAAGCTAGAGAAAAGTTTGAAAAAGAGTATTTAACTATTCAATTAAAAAAATTTAATGGCAATATTTCTAAGACTGCAAGTTTTGTTGGAATGGAAAGAAGTGCACTGCATAGAAAGTTAAAAGGTTTGAAAATAAAAGATTTTAATTAAATGAATATAATTATTTGTGGCGCGGGAAGAGTAGGATTCACTATTGCAAAATTATTAAGTGAACAAGGACACTCAATTACTGTTATAGATCAATCTAGCGAAGACATACAAAAAATTGATGAAGCTTTAGATGTAAAAGCTATTGTCGGTAAAGCAACATATCCATCAATTTTAGAAAAAGCTAATGCCTCTGAGGCAGATATGATAATTGCAGTTACAAGAAATGATGAGATTAATATGGTTATATGTCAAATAGCTTTTTCAATTTTTAATATTCCAAAGAAAATCGCTAGAATTAGATCTCAAGATTATCTTAATCCAAAATTTACAAAAGTTTATAATAAAGAAAATTTACCAATTGATGTAATTATTTCTCCAGAAATAGAGATTGCCAAATCAATCCAAAGAAAGTTAGAGGCACCAGGTGCATTAGACAGTGTACCCTTTGCAAATAATAAAATTAGATTATTAGAAATTTTAATTAAAGAAAATTGTAATTTGATTAACATAGAGCTTAATGAATTAACCAAAAAATATCCAAATTTAGAGGCAAATATTATTGGTATAATTCGAGATGATAGATTTATTATTCCAAAAAAAAATGATGAAATTCAAAATAATGATAAAATTTATGTGATCATCAACTCCTCTCAAATGGCAGAAACATTAGAAGCTTTCGGACATAGTGAAAAAGTATCTAAAAAAATTTTAATTATTGGTGGAGGTAACATTGGATTTAATTTGGCCAAAAACCTTGAGGAAACTTTGGATTCAGCAAGAGTTAAAATTGTAGAAAAAAATAAAGAACGAGCAGAATTTCTTGCTAATGAACTCAATAATACAATAGTTATTAATGGTGATGCTTTAGATGAAGAAGTTTTAATAGAAGCAAATCTAGAAGAAGCTGAAACCGTATTAGCTCTCACAAATGATGATGAGGATAATTTAATGGTAAGTATACTTGTTGAAAAATTTGCTAAAGATGAAAAAAATATTGAAGACAAGAGAACAATGGCTCTTATCAATAAACCTAATTATTCTTTGCTACAAAACTCGCTTAAGATTGATGACTTGATTGATCCACGTATGAACACAGTATCAAGCATTTTAAAACATATTCATAAAGGAACTATTGAAACTGCCTATACTATTTTAAATGGTGAGTATGAGGTTATTGAAGCAGAAATTATTGAAACATCTGAATTAATTAACAAGGAATTAAAAAATATAAACTTACCAGATGAAATTAGAATCGGTGCGGTCTTGAGAGGAGAGATAGTTATCATACCAAGATCAAACTTTATTTTCAAAAAAGACGATAAAGTAGTTTTTCTTGCAAAAAAAGACTCAATATCTGTTGTGGAAAATTTATTTAGAATAAGCTCTATATAATAAAATGTTTGGATTAAAAGTTAGATATCTTAGTTTTTTTTTTTTACTAATATCTATTTTATCATTTTTAAATATAATTTATTCATATTATTTTAACCTTTATCTAAATTTAAACACATATTATATCAGTTTATTTTCATCGTTAATAATATCAATTTTTTTTTATAAAATTGATAAATACAAAAAAAAAACAAGTATTTTTGAAAAAATTTTAACAGTTTTTTTTGGCTATCTTTTTTTACCACTAATTTTATCCATACCTTTTTATTTCAGCATTTATAATTTAACTTTTATAAATTCTTTTTTTGAAGCAATTTCAGGTTTTACTTCAACAGGTTTTACGATTTTTGACAATATCAAGCATATAGACCAAGGTCTAATTATATGGAGATCTTCTACTCAGTGGATTGGAGGGCTATATTTTCTTTTTTCTATAATATTTTTAATTGATATTTATGATGACAGCTTTAAAAAATCTCTAACCAATTTTATTTCCTTTAATAGTTCTGAAATTTTAAAACAAGGTATAAAAATTTTTATTCTCTATAGTGGGCTAACTTTTGTGATATTTATAATTTTGAATATATTTGGAATAAGGTCTTTTAATTCGTTAAATCTTGCCATGACCTTAATTTCGTCTGGAGGATTTATTCCTGTAAACGACTTTTCCCGACTACTAACAAATAACACTCAAATAATAATTTTTTCTTTATTAATGTTGATTTCATTCTTTAGTATTTTCTTTATTTATAATTTATTTTTTATGAAAAATAAGAATATAAATTTTTTTTATGAGGATATTCACTTATTTTTTTATTTTATATTTTTAGTAACAATTTTTTTTATTTTTTTTAGTTTTAATAATAATTTTACTATAATTCTGTTATCCCTATGTAGTAGTGTTTCTAATATAGGTATATCTCTCGATGTAGATCAATCTAACCTTAATATTGTATTTTTATTGCTGGTTATTGTTGGTGGATCTTTCTTTTCCACAAGCTCAGGCTTAAGGTTTATAAAGATTTATTCTCTTTTTAAATATTCTTTAAATCAAATTTTATCATTTAGTAGGCCAAAAAATATTTTTATGAATAAATTAATTTTTACAAAAATAAATTTTGACTTTAAAGAAATTAATAAATATTTTTTATCAGTTCTAATTTTTATTTTTTCCTTATTTTTACTAACCTGTTTATTAAGTTTAAGCTCAATAGAATTTGAGAATGCTTTTAAATTATCTATTTTGACATTAATGAATACTGTAAACTCTCAAGCTTATGGTTTATCAGAATTTGATTTTCAAAATTTGCAATATTTTAGCAAGTTTTGCCTTATTTTTTTTATGATTATTGGTAGAATTGAACTTTTGTCTTTTCTGTTAATTGTAAAAAAATTTCTTTTTAAAAATTAAATTCGTACTATAAACAAAGGTAAGTTTAAATTTTGCGCTCTTAGCTCAGCTGGATAGAGCATCGGTTTTCTAAACCGAGGGTCGGTGGTTCGAGTCCACCAGAGCGCACCAATAACAATTCTTATTTAAATTAGTCATTAAAAATTAACAATTCGGGGAGGATTTGCCAACGATTAGGGGGAGGGCTTGATTCCCTTGACCCGCTCCATTAAACCTCACGTTAACAAACTTATCGACACACTCACGACACAGTTACACTCATTCCGTTGCCTAGACACCTGATTAGAGGTTTGGTAGGGTTTAAATATGAGTATGACAGAAATATTATTAGTTGCAATTCTTGTAAGTGTCTGGCGCTGGTGTCGCTAGGGGTTATGACCATTATGAGTAAGCATCACTGGGAAACTAGATCAAGATTAGAAAAAATCAAAAAACTACATAATGATCACGAAACTTTAAGTGCAGAATATAAGCTCTTTAATTCATGGAAAGGGCATATTAGTTTCTTTGCGAATGCTATTTTGTATGGGTTAATTTCTAGTCTAGCACTTTATCATATTATTAAATTTTTAAGTTCATGAAAAAACTTCTATCTCTCATTTTTGCTTCCTTACTACTGAGTGGCAGTGCCAACACTACTATGAAAGGAATTTTGAAGTGGAGCTGATGGTTGAGAATTTAGGTACCTATGCCAAAGAATGTTCTGTTACAGAACAAAAAATAGAGACTGCTGTAAAGTATATTTTGCAGAACTCTAAAATAAAAATAAAAGATCATCCTTACAGCGCAGTATTGTATGTAAAAGTAGTTGTGATAAAAGCTGGGGGTGTCTGTACTGCTAATTTAGACATATCAGTTTTTTATACTTTGGAAAAAATCCCTTAGGGTTAGAAAATTCTGGAACATTTGTGTTCTATCAAAATCAACACATGACCTCAGGAGGAATTATTTCTAGTTTTGCAAATTCTGTAGTTAGTGGAATAGAAGGACTGATGAAGGAACTTATTCTGAAACACCACGAAGATAACTGATAAAAATAAATGAAAAGATTTGAATATAAAATATTAGATGCTGCTGTGATTGAACCTGATCTAACTAAAAGTGATTTTCTCCATATACATCATGATTGTCAATTTATAAAAATTGAAGTTTGTGATAGAGTGTTGCATTAATGGTTAAAGAGAGAAAAAAAATAGATATAGATCAAAATCTACATATTCTGATTTTGTTTTTAAAGATCTAAAATATTTATGAATGTATTTATAATTTTATCCATACTTGTAATTGTAGTTGGAATTATTTTATTAGTAGCTACACCATCAACATTATTTAAATTAAATTGGAGTGAAAAAACAAAAAAAGAAAAAATACTAATGTTTATATTTTATATTATTTTTGTTTATATTATAAATATTATTTTATGGATTATTAAATGAGAAAAAATTTATCAAGTTGTGAAGATTGTAGAGAAGATAATTCTATTTTAACACAAATTAGTTCTGGACCAGAAGTGATTTTTCTTTGTAGTGATTGCTATAATCTTAAATATTCAAATGAAGTTAAAAATATAATTAGTTTTACCCAAAAAAAAATTTAAAAATTGATAAAATTAGATGAAAGTAATTGGTTTTTTAGGGGTTAAATTTTTTTATGGGAATCTGCTACAGTCAGTATTGATTTTTTTAATAATAAAAATAAAAATAGACAATGATTAAAAAATGTATTTGATAAATTGTTATTACTAATTATTCTCTCATCATTTAGTCTGCCAGAATCCAACAACACTACATATAATCATTTATTTTGAAGACATACAATATCTAGTTAGAATAGTTATAATCTATTCAATTTTACTTTGAAGGAATATATATAATGATAGAAAGTCAGCTTAATTCAAATTTTTTTTGAATTATTTGTTAACAAATAAATAAATA
>CEST01087239.1_pt1 | contig 10096 bp, 9 predicted proteins | sample 326921 | NCBI WGS metagenome assembly CEST01 (sample SAMEA2621509, study PRJEB7988) | marine metagenome | biome: marine biome (ENVO:00000447); feature: surface water layer (ENVO:00002042); material: "saline water (ENVO:00002010), including plankton (ENVO:xxxxxxxx)" | depth 5 m
TATATTTTGTAAAATAAGAAAATTAGAAAAGACATTTATTGAGGCCTGGTGGTAGCTTACTAAGATTGTGACAGCATTTCTGAGAATTTACTTTTTTTATTATCAGCTAGCTCTTGATAAGACCCATGCTCAAGAATGCTTCCCTGATCTAGAACATAAACATGATCCACGTTTTTAATCGTGGAAAGTCTATGTGCAATTATTACAATAGTCGTTTTACTGGCCAAGTTATTAATTGCTAATTGTATTAACTTTTCCGATTCATTATCTAAAGCACTGGTAGCCTCATCAAGCAAAAGTATCTGTGGTTTTCTTAACATCGCCCTTGCAAGAGCCATTCTTTGTCTTTGGCCACCAGAAATTTTACCTCCCCTATCCCCCATACTAGTATCAAGTTCATTAGGAAGGCCTTTAACGAATTCTTCTAAATTTGAAAGCCTCAAGGCATTCCATATATCTTCATCACTTGCGTCAGGTTTAGACCAAAGCATGTTTTCTTTAATTGACAAATCAAATAAGAAAGGTTCCTGAGAAACATATCCAACTTGTTGTCTAAAGGTATTTATATTAAAACTTGAGAAATCGTTTCCATCAATCGTAACAAAACCAGAATCAGGCTTATATAGACCCAGAAGAATATCTCCAATTGTTGTTTTGCCTGAACCAGACCTTCCAACAATAGCAGTTGTTTTATTCTTGCTGAATTCAATATTTATTTCTTTTAAAACTGGCCCAGAGTTATTGTAAGAAAAAGTAAGATCTTCAAAAGCTATACTACTTTTAAAACCCTTAAAGGGCTCACCCGTTTGAATTTCTTCATATTTTTTTGCGTTAGAAATAAGTTTTTGCAATTGTTCAAATGCCGGGGTAAAGCCTATTATTTCTGCTCTTATCTGAAACAGATTTCCTGCAATTGGCATCATTCTAAAGAATGCAAATAAAATCATAGCCATTTCTGATAAAGAAACACCTAATAAATATCCCCAATATATTGAAAACAAGGCAGCACACATCCCTAGCGGCATGAATAAAATATTTATACCAAAAAGAATTGTTTGAAAAGGGATGCTTACTTTAGCATGTTCAAAAAAAGAATTTTTGTAATTTTTTGTTGTAATTTTTTGATTTCCATAAGCAATGATCAATTTTGAAGCTGAAAAACTTTGATGGAGAATTCCTGAAATATTATTTGCCGTTGAAGTATTAAGCGCTCCAAGTGGGTAGACTTTTTTATTTACGATCCATATAGGAATACAAATAAAAATTGCACAACCAATAAAAATTATAGTTAGCTTAGCGGATATAAAAAATGGCACAGATAGAAAAAGTACCACTTGTAAAAAATTTGCGATAAATTTTGCTATATTTCCTATTGTTGCTCCTATTTTATCGGACTCTCGCTGAAATGAGTTTAAAAGCACGCCCATATCAGACTCTGAAAAAAAGGAGTATTTAGATTTAAAAAATTGATCAAATGCCTCACTCATTATGTGAATAATAACGCTATATTTAATTTTAAAAACCATATACTGGACCACTACACCGGCAACACCTGATAAAATCAATGAAACTCCAAAAAATAAAAAAGAGTAACCTAGGGTAATTGAATCTAAATTAAATAGTTTTAATATTAAAATAGTGATGGTTGAGTAATCTGAAGGGCTTTTTTCTAAAAGGATATCAACCACTGGAGCTATGGTAAAAATAGAGATTGAGTTTAGTAAAGCTAGTGCTATAACCAACAAAACAAGCACTATGAATTGGGCAATAAAATCTCTACTTTTAGTTAGTAATTCAAAGACAGCTTTCATTTATTATTAAATAGATAATTAATTTGTTGTTAATAATCAAATTATATATGATGAGGCTTCATGATAGTAAATAATGAACTGTTATTAATATTAAAATGCTAAAAAATATTAAAATGCTAAAAATTCTACTAAAAAAGATTGTAGTTTTAACTATTGGCTTGCCATTAGTATTTTTTATTAGATTTTTTAGTCTCGTAATACCTATAAGACTTGGTTACTTTTATGTTGAGAGAATAGGTCATTTTGCAAAAGATGCAGAACTATATCTTGCAGAAAAAACCTTAAACTCTCATATTAAAACCATTGATCTTTTTTTTATGGGCGGGAAATCTTCAAATAGTTTTCTTTTGAAGCTTGTAAAAAGAAAAATTACTGTAAATAGATTAGTTTCGATCATACATACAGCCAACAAACTTCTACCTAATAATAAAAAATATGAATATATACCTCATGTAGAGAAACAAGGAAACACAGCAGATCTTAAAGGTCTTTTACCAAAAACAAAGCCACATCTTTCATTTACCAATAAGGAAGATAAAACAGCAAATGCTTTCCTTAAATCAATTGATTGTAATAAAAAATTTGTTTGTTTATCAATAAGGGATTCAGCATACCTTAAGGAGACTTTTCCAGATATTAATTTTTCTTACCATAATTATAGGGACTCAGAAGTGGAGACCTATATTAGTTCAATTGAATATCTATTAGAAAATGATTTCTTTGTAATAAGAATGGGTAAAATTGTGAACGATTCATTGGATATAAAACATGATAATTTTTTAGATTATGCTTCATCAGATCTTAAAAATGATTTTTTAGATATTTGGTTGATGGCTAATTGTGAATTCTGCATAAGTACATCAACTGGACTGGACGAGATTGCTGATATTTTTAGAGTTCCAATCGTGTATGTTAATGCTCTGGCTATAGCTAATTATTCATCATGGAATCCAGGTTGTATATGGACTCCTAAAACAATAGTTTCTAAAAAGGATATGATGCCAATATCAATCGATAGGCTAATAAATACTGGGGCTATTGGATTTCCAGAAAGAGGAGATTATCAAGCTTTACTGGATGAAAAAGATCTTACCTATATAAATAATACAGAAGATGAAATTCTTGATGGTGTAATTGAGATGGTAACAAAACTTAATGGGGAATGGGAATATTCACATAAAAGAAAAGAAAGACAAAAAGTATTTTGGGATAAATTTAAAACCTGGCAGAATTTTAAAAAATATCACAATGTGCATCAAGAAGAGCCAATAGGCATAATTAGTGATACATATCTTGAAAAAAACAAGGACTGGTTCTTTGATAAAAAGATTTAATCAGCTCTTGAATGATATAATTTTCAGGGTAATGTATTTATAAATGATTGTTCTTATGAAGGAAAATAATATTCTTAATAGTGTTGATGGTCCTCAAGGCTTTTATGATGGCTTAACTTTATCAGGTAAAGATACAGAAGAACTTCAACATATAGTTCATGAGCATTTTTCTTCACAACTAGCTGCCAAGTATCCAGAGATAACAAAAGAGATAAAGAATCTTAAAATGGATCAATATCATATTTTTTTACATAATAATCCTCAAGTAAGTCATTCAGACTTAGCAGCTAAAAAAAATAGAATACTCCCAAGTAATTTAACTAAAAGATTTAGGGAATTAGAGTTTTTTAAAAGACTGGAACAGGAACTAGGTGAAATAAAAATAACTAATGAAGAAGGAATATATAAGGAGGAGATTTATTGGAGGCTTACAAGACCCGGTCATAATGATGTTGGGCCAATGCATGCAGATAAATGGTTTTGGGATTTAGGCCATGGCACGTCATCAAAAAAGCAGAGAAGACTGAAAATATGGATTTCAATTTATAACGAGACAGGTAAAAATGGCTTGAGATATGTTTATGGATCTCACCTTAAAGAATGGCCCTACCATGGCGAAGAAAGAGATGGGTTTGTAAAACCCATGATAGATATTAGTAATGAAGATTTAGATATAACTAAATTTTTAAGCCATCCAGGCAAAGCATTTATCTTTAATGATAGTCTGCTTCATGGTGGTTTTTCTGGCGGTGAGAGATCAAGAGTTAGTATTGAATGTACGATGCTCTTAAAAGTGTAGCTATATAGACTTACCTTAAACTGCTGTATGTTTTTTCAATATTCTCACATAAACCTTTCTTGATAAGATTTTTATTTGGATGTCCCTGAAATAATTTAAGTGCATACTCATAGTAAGATATATCCTCGGAACTAGCGCAATGAAAGATTGAAATCTTTTTTTCTTTTCTAATTTCTTCAATTTTTTCTAAAACATTTTTTATGTGGATTGGTGAAAAAAATTTATTAGTAAAAGGATATATTTCAAACCCTTGATCTAGATTATTTCTCCAATCATTTATAAGTTCATAATAAGGATGGATTACCTTACTTAACCTCAAAACTGATATTTTCTTTGAATAATATTTTATCCATTCCTCAACTTCTAACTTTTGTCTTCCATATTCGTTAATTGGATTTGGATCATCCTTACTCTGCTTAAAAGGATGCTTCCCATCGAAGACCGCATTTGATGAAAGAAATAGTAATTTGTTTGAAATTTTTGAAAACTCATCAAGAGACTTCTTAGTATTTTCAACATTAATATAATGTGATTTTTTTTTATTTTTTTCACAAAAATCAATACTGCATATTGATGCAAAAAAAATAACAAAATTGAACCTCTTACTCTTAAATACGTCAAAATTAGGGTCATTTAAGTCAAAGTAAATAAAATTACTTGATAATTTTTTTCTTCTAGAGGTTGCTTTAAAAGATAATTTATTATCTTTACAAGATTGAATATAACACTTGGCTACTGCACTATCTCCGCCAACTATCAATATTGACATCTATATTTGTTGTAGAATTTTATTCCATAAATTAGCATTGTGATTACTAAAATTAGAAATAAATTCAATCGAATTTGCTTCATTCCAGCTTGCAATATTACCAATGTCTATATGGATCCTGTTGTTTAAAAAAGTGTTTATTTTTCCTACGAACAACGGAATTATATCTTGAGATATATCAAGAGGGGTTCTACTAATATCTAACTGATTATCAATAATTTTTTTTAGCTGATTATCGAAAATAAAGACTGCTCCATTGGCAAGGTTACCATTCTGTCCTTTTTGTTTTTCAAAGAATGCCTCTACAACATTTTCCTGATTTAATTTAACCACCCCACAAGTCTCTGGAGTTTTTGTTTTGAAAAGCATCATCGTTAATTCTGTATTATTTATTCTAGTATTATGCTTTTCTATAAAACTATTTAAATTTGTAATACATAAGTTATCAGCATGAGCAACAAAGAAACTCTTTCCTTGAAAGAAATCATAGTTTTTAAAAATTGTACCTGCTGTTCCGAGCAATTCTTTTTCATCTACTATCTCAACATAATCCTTCCAAGAAGAATTAAGCAAGTAATTAATTACTATTTCTTTTTTATAAGAAACGTTTACTAATACTTTTGAAATAATTTTGGTTTTGATGAGTTCTTCTAACCAAATATCTAAAAGTGGCCTTCCATGAATCGGCATCATGCATTTTGGAAGAGCGTCCGTTAAAGGCCTTAACCTTGTTCCCTTGCCTCCAGCTAAAAGCAATGCTCTCATTTGATTTGATTAAGAATTTCTTTGAATTGTAATGGTGTATTACCTACTCTACCAACTTGAATGGCAGCAGCAATAGATCCTATATATGAAGCCTCCCATATATTAGATCCACATAAAAGAGCTAATGAGCTAGAAACTAGAAGGGAGTCGCCGGCGCCTGCGACATCTTTGGGAGAGTCATTTAATGCTCCAATTCTATCCGTAACTTCATTTTTAGAGTTTACTTTTCCAGGATGAACTAAAATGCCCTCCTCACCTAGTTTAAGTAAAATGTTACCCGCAGAAGTCTTGTTTAATAAACTTTTAGCCAAACTGACTAAACCAATCTGATTATCTCTTAGGCTAAGCCTTGCCTCTCTTTCAGTAGGGGTAATCAGATCTGAATTCAAAAATCTAGAAATATCTCCAGTCTGAGAAGATGACTGACTATCTGCAGAAACCATGACATTATTATCTTTTGCAAGTTTTGTAATGCCATTAACTAACTCTTGAGGCAGAACTCCATAATTGAAATCTGAAAATATAATTAAATCAATTTCTTTTATTAATGTTTTAAGTTTTATAAGTATTTTATTTTGAATATCTTTATTAACTGAATTTTCAGATAAAGTACTTACCCTTAGAAGGGTTTTTCCTTTTGATCTAAATCTTTGTTTCAAGGTTGTTGGGCGACTTTCATCTTTAAATAAATATGATGTAACCCCATTGGCTTTTAATTCTTTTTTAGCGAATAGTGAATTTAAATCATTACCAACAGCGCTAATGAAATAAGTGGAAGCACCAAGACCAGAGCTATGAGAGGCAACGATGCCAGCACCACCAACAAAAACTGATGATGAAATTGGTTTAACCACCAGAGTAGGGTCTTCTTGAGACATACCCAAGCCTTCACAAGTAATATACTCATCAATAATTAGATCTCCAATGACACATACGGCCTTAGATCTAAATTTTTTAACAATGGCAGAAATCCTTTTCTTATCAATATCATGCCTTTTATTAAACTTTATCGAATCTCTTAGTATTAGAGTGTTATCACTTGCCATTTCTTTCTTAAGTAAATCTAAGGAAGAAAAAGATACGTCACCAGAGCTAAAAACTAGTTTTCCTCCGTAAGAAGCAATTACATCAGATTCTTCATTGTATTGATGTTCATACTCTTTACCCTTAACAACAATATAAGGTTTTAATTTTTGAATTACCTTTATGATTGGCTCTTTATAAATAAAAGCTTTATCAACCCAATTATTGCTTTTAAGTGTTTCTAGTCTTAGGTTTTCAGGAACGTGCCCCTCTTGTCCAGCAATCTTATCAGATGCCACGCCAACATGAAGTTTGCCATTTAAAGACTTTGCAAAGCGGAGAAGTCTTAAGTGGCCTGGGTGAACAATATTAAAATTTCCATATATGAATATCATATCTTTGTTAATATCTTTGATCATTAGTTTGTCCTCTTATTAAGATTCTTAATAGATCTATCTAATTCAATTATAGGTCTAATCACTTTTCCAGACTTAAGATCCTTTATAGCGTCATTAATCATTTCAAGCTTATATTTTTTTGTTACTAATTTATCTAATGGTAAGGTGCCATCAATATATAACTTTGAAAATTTAGGAATATCTGTGTCAGGGTTAGCTCCTCCACCCCAACTACCTAAAATCCGTTTTCCAGAAATAAGATCGAATGGGTCGATAGAAATTTTTTCACCGAATTTTGGATGAGAAGCAAAAACGCATAAACCACCAGCTGTCTTAACGGAATCAAAAGCCTGTTCAATTGTTTTAGTTAACCCTGCAGCATCTACTGAATAATCTACCCCAATTCCATTTGTGTTTTCTTTGATGAATTCAACAGGGCAATTTTTTAGTGGATTTATTACATGAGTTGCTCCAAATTCTTTAGCAAGCTTTAATCTTTCGTCGTTAATATCAACTGCAAAAATTTTATTAAAAGTGTATAGCTTAGTGGCGGCCAATGCACTTATTCCAATTCCACCAAGGCCAAAAAATGCAATATTAGTATTTTTCTTTGGTTGAATTGTATTAGTTAGAATACCTGAACCAGTTAAAACTGCGCACCCAAATAAAGCAGCTATATCCATAGGGATGTTATCAGGAACCAATACACACCTATTTTCAGATACAACAGCATACTCATTAAAGGTTGTTACCCCTCCTGCATTTATATTTTTAGAATCATGGAGGTACTGACATCCCCCAGCTTCAACGCCAGCTCCCTTGATCCACCCAAGAACAACAGCATCATTTTTTTTAACCTTAGTCACTCCGTCGCCTATCTCAACAACCAATGCAGAACCCTCATGACCAAGAAAATGCGGAAGATATTTATCCTCACCTCTAAGGCCATCTATTTCCATGATTTGGCTGTGGCAAACTCCACTATATGCTAATTTGACAAGGACCTGGCCATGTTTTAATTCTGGAGGTTCAACATTATTAATTATACTTAGCTTTTCTTTTTGTTTTTTAAGAACAGCGGCTTTAAAAAAAATATCACTCATCATTTAACCTAAAAAGGTCCGGAGAACCAATCCCCTGGAACATCATGGGGATGATCTTTTTTGAAACTATTTTTTGCATCTACTTTTACTTTAAACATCTTAGCTATTTTTTCAACTATATCTAGAGAGGTAATGTGATAATCCTTTGTTAAAGAAAAGCCTGTACTCTCTGGAAAATTTGGCATAGCAAGCCTTTCAGGCTTGCAATCTAGTGTATCCCACATCTTATCTACAACCTTAGACACAATCTCACCAGATATTGACCCATCAAGGGTTCCCGTATCAAGCACTATGACTTTTCTAGTTTTAGTGATTGATTTAAAAACAGTCTCATAGTCAATAGGCGCGACTGTCCTTAAGTCAACTATCTCACAACTAATGTTATAGGACTCTAGAAACTCAGCGGCATGTATTGCCTCAATGACCATATATGACATTGCAACTATGGTTATATCCTTTCCTTCCTTAAGAATATTAGCCTTGCCTAATGGAATGGGCGTATATGCTTTTGATACCTCGCCTTTAACATTATGAAGCCATCTATGTTCCATAAAAATTACTGGGTTATTGTCTTGTATGCTAGAAATTAAAAGGCCTTTTGCGTCTGCAGCAGTTGCTGGCATAACAACTTTTAATCCAGGTATGTGAGCAAACCAGGCTTGGAGGTTTTGAGAATGAGTTGGACCTTGACCCCAGCCTCTTCCCATAATTAATCTAATTGTTATAGGTACACTTTGCTGATTGCCAAACATGAAATACCATTTTGCTGCTGCATTGACAACCTGATCCATTGCTAGCAAAAAGAAATCTAATCTTTGATGAACCATTATTGGTCTTTTTCCATTTATAGCAGCTCCGATACCAACTCCGGTCATAGCATTCTCGGAGGTTGGAACATCAAACACTCTTTTTTCAGAATATTTTTTTTGTAAGTCTTTAGTTGATCCGAAGATTGCCTTAGGGTCATCCACCCCAAGCCCAAATAGTATGACATTATTATATTTAGCCATTGATTGATCTGTAGCCTCTCTGATTGCCTCTACAAATGTTATTACTCTCTTCATGATACTTTAAACATACTCTCAAATGCCTTGTTTGAATCTGGGAATGGAGATTTTTCTGCATATATAAATGCTTCTTGAACCCTCAATCTAGTATTTTTTTTAATTGTATTTAACTTGACCTTGTTAGCTATTTTTTCTTTGATTAGAGCCTTTTCGAAAAGCTTTATAGGATCTCTCTTTTTCCACTCTAGATATTCATCTTCAGACCTATAGCCAATATCATTATCAAAATTAGGCCCGCAGTGCTCTCTCCATCTATATGTTTCTAATTCTATAAAAAAAGGAGATCCTGTCTTTTTTATAGAGTTAATAGCAAAGTTTGTAAGTTGATTTACCTTCCTCACATCATTACCATCCTCATATCTAGTTTCTATACCCATAGCTGCTACCATCTCATAAATTTTTCTTCCTTTTGGTTGTCTGACTTTTAGTGGCGAGTAAACAGAGTATGAATTATTTTCACAGACAAATAATACAGGTAGTTTTTTTGTTACCGCAAAATTTATAGATTCATAAAAAACCCCCTCCTCAATTGATCCATCACCGCAATAAACGACACTTACAGAATCTTTTGAGTCTAATTTCAAAGAAAGACCAAGGCCAACCCCAATAGGCATAGTGTTACCTACTATTGCAGTACTCCCCTCAAAGCCAACGCTTCTGTCAATTAAGTGCATTGAGCCTCCCTTACCCTTACAGCAACCTGTAGCTTTGCCATAAATTTCAGCAATCATTCTTTTTAAACTACCACCTTTTGCTAAATAATGAGCATGAGCCCTGTGAGTACTTACTGCTAAATCTGAATTTTTCAAGGCCATACCCACACCTGTTGCAGAGGCCTCTTGGCCAATTGATAAATGGGTAGGACATCTCATTTTGCCAAATTTATATTGCTTCGCAATTTCTTCTTCTGCCATTCTAATTAAAAGCATATTTTGATATAAATTTAAATCTAATTTACTCATATGATATTTATGTATATTTTTATAGCTTAAAATTATTTATGGCATGAACCAAAAATAATCACCAG
>CEST01086581.1_pt1 | contig 10062 bp, 10 predicted proteins | sample 326921 | NCBI WGS metagenome assembly CEST01 (sample SAMEA2621509, study PRJEB7988) | marine metagenome | biome: marine biome (ENVO:00000447); feature: surface water layer (ENVO:00002042); material: "saline water (ENVO:00002010), including plankton (ENVO:xxxxxxxx)" | depth 5 m
ATAAATACTAATATATATTAATAGAACTATTGATTACGATGATATGATTAATGTATAAGACACTAAAATTTATGCTCAATCAAAAAATAAAACATATAAGATTATTGGATTGTACCTTAAGAGATGGGGGTTATTATAATAATTGGGATTTTGACGATATTTTAATAAAAAAATATCTCACAGAAATAGAAAAATCAAACATAAGAGATGTTGAAATAGGATTTAGGTTTTATGACCAAAAATATTTTCTAGGACCACTAGCCTACACTACAGATAATTTTTTGAATAAACTAAATATTCCAAAAAAAATAAAAGTTTGTGTTATGGTCAATTCTGGAGACCTTCTAAAAGGCAATAATAAAAAACTAAATCAGTTATTTGGCCCAAAAAATAAATCAAGAGTTGATACTATTAGATTTGCTACACATTTTAGAGAAATAAAACTTATAACTCCTTACCTAAAAGAGGCACATAGACTTGGATATAAAGTTATAGTAAATTTAATGCAAGCAAATGACAGGTCTGAAACAGAAATACAGCTGGCATCAGAAGACTTAACAAAAACTAACTGTGTTTCTGTTCTGTATTTTGCGGACTCTCTGGGGAAGATGAAGCCTCCTGAAATTTCATATTTATTTCAAACTGCAAAAAAATATTGGAAAAGTGATTTGGGTATACATACTCATGACAATAAGGGCTTAGCATTATTAAACTGTATTGAAGCTATAAAAACTGGAGTAAAATGGATAGATGCTACCATTCTAGGAATGGGTAGAGGTGCGGGGAATATTCAAACAGAAATATTTTTGGCTGAAATTGCATCATTAAAAAACAATAAATACAAACTAGAACCAATCTATAGACTTAGTGAAGGTCCTTTTTCAGATTTAAAAAAAAAATACAACTGGGGAAAGTCACTAAACTACTACTTGGCAGCAGATTACAATATTCATCCAACTTACATTCAAACACTTGAAAATGACCCCCGCTATTCAAATCAAAAAATTTATGAAATAATAAATTATTTAAAAAACATAGATGCAATATCTTATAACCAAGAAAAGCTCAAAAATTTTTTAAATACGAATAAAAAGAATTTTAAAGGTAAATGGAATGCTAAAAATTGGTGTAAAAATAAAAATATAATTCTTATTGGTCCTGGCAAGAGTGTAGAAAAATATAAATCAGATATTGAAAATATTATTAAAATTAAAAAAATGCTAGCTATCAGTGTAAATATAAATAATTCTATAAATGAAAAGTATATTTCATACTACATTGCCTCAAATGAAAATAGAATCATGGTTGATATTAATAAGTATTCTAAGATAAAAAAACCAATAATTATGCCATACGGTAGGGTAAAAAAATTTTTTAAAGATTTTAAGTCTAAAAATATAAAGGATTTTGGACTACAAATTAATGAAAATAAAATAACTTTACATAATAATTATTGTTCATTGCCAAATTCACTAGTTTTTGGATACGCAATAGCATCTTGTATTGTGGGACAAGCAAAAAATATCTATCTCGTTGGCTTTGATGGACATGACATGGAGCACTCTACACAAGAAGAAATGTTAAACATGATAAGAATATTTAAAGGTAAATTTAGCAAACTTAACCTTATATCTCTAACTCCAACGATTTATCCCATAACTAAATCCTCAATTTATGCAAAAAATCTCTAAAGGAAACTTTAAGGTTATAATTCCAGCTAGATGGCAATCTAGTAGATTTCCTGGAAAACCGTTAGCACTTATCTTGGGCAAAACATTAATAGAAAGAGTCTACGAAGCTAGTTGTAAAGCAGTCATAGCTGACAAAGTAATTGTTGCAACTGATAGTGTAAAAATTAGAAATTTTTGTCTTAAAAAAAATATTAATTTTATTATGACAAGCAAAAATTGCTTAACAGGAACAGATAGAATTATTGAAGTTGCTAAAAAAATGAATGTAAAATTGTTTATTAATGTTCAGGGTGATGAACCATTAATTGACCCCAAAGAATTAAAAAAATTTATTACTAATGCAATAAAAAATCCAAACGTGATCTACATTGCAAAAAGTAAAACTAATAAAGAAGGATTTTTTAACAAAAACTTACCAAAAATTGTAACAGATAAAAATAATAACCTTTTATACATTTCACGAGCCAACATTCCTTCAAATAAGATACATAAATTTGATAAAGCATTTGGACAAGTAAATATTTATTCTTACCCAAAAAAAATACTTTTGAAGAAAAATATTAAAAATAATAAATATTTTAATGAAAAAATTGAAGATATAGAAATATTAAGATTTCTTGAAAGAGGCTTTAAAATTAAAGTAATTTTAATGAAGAAATCAACCCAACCTGTCGACATAAAAAGTGACTTAATCAAAGTAAAAAGAATATTATTAAAAAATTAATTTCTTATGTTAAAAAATATTATACCTAATCTTTGGGAAATCTTACCAAAATTGATTGGAGCTAAACTTCACTGTGAGTTAAGTGATATTAATATAGATTTAGAAAAAATTAAAAGTGAATATTTAAATATTTTAAAAACAGAAAAATTTCTTAATCATTCTAGTGGAGCTTTTGATGGAGGCTGGGGAGCTATCGGTCTAATAACTTATGGTGGAGATCCTTATACAGATATGGTTAAAAATGAAAGCAAACTACTACCAACACGATTATTGAATAGCTGTGATTACATAAAAGAATTACTAGATAGAATACCTGGTAAAAAAGATAGAGTAAGATTTATGGAGGTGAAACCTAATACCCATGTGTTTTGGCATTATGATAACAATGAAACTATTGATGATCTTGATTATCAAAAAAATGCGAGATTACACTTACCAATAATAACATCTGATAAGGTTGAATTAAAGATTTGTAACCAAAATACTAGATGGAAAGCTGGAAAATTATATTATGGAGATTTTTCTTTTCCTCACTCAATATTTAATGGATCAGACATAAATAGAATTCATTTAATTATAGATGTAAATATTAATGATAATTTAATAAAAATGTTTCCAAAAAAATATTTAAATGGAACTAAAAAAAGAAAATTAATTAAAAAAATTTGCCAAAGATCTTGTAATTTATATAGAAAATTTAATATCATTAAAAAGTAATAAGAAATTAACTTAAAGATTATTTTTTATAAAATTACTAATAACTATTGATGTTCCATATGAAGATAATGGCAATCTTTCCCTTTCAAAATATTTAATAAATTCATCTTTGTTTAATAAATCATAATCTAGTAAAGCATTATTTTTATTTTCACTTATAATCCAAGACTTTAAATCTCTATCAATATATTTATATACCTGTCCTCCCCAAAAATCATAATCAGCCTCTAAAACACCAAATTTTTTATGTTTTAAAAATTTCATTATTTTATAAAAACTATCAACTCCAAATTTTTTTCCTATATAATCAACTTGATTATCTCTTACTAATCTTGTTTCGGAAACTTCTTTGTAATATTTGGTTAAAAGATTTCGTCTCATCATATTATTTTTTTTAAATTTTCCAGGTACTTTCCAAACTGAGTCAAAATAAGATATATTTAACCCAGGAAGTGCATAATACACAGATTGTGATGCAGCTTGAACTTGAGGGAGCAATCTTCTTGTACCATGATGTAAAAAATAAAAAGCATCATAGAGTTTTTCAGCTGGTAGATAGTCCAATTTATCAAGTTCGCTTTTTAATGTTTCTGAAAAGTAATTTTTATATTTTTTATCAATGATTTTAGTTTCATCATCATGGTCTAAAACAGAGAAATGGCCTGCCTCATTAAAATCTTTAGCGATTACTAAACCGGCTTGCTTATTTGTAAGTTTTTCATATTTTTTTTCATATTTCCAAGCTTGAGAATGAAAATCTAAAAAATGGCCATATAAAATTACATCTTCATTTTTTTGTTGTTCCAAAATATTTAATGGATGAAAATGATGAAATGCCAACATATTGTCAGTTGACTTTAAATACTCATTAAAAGATTCTTTATAAAATTTTATATCAAGCCATTCTTTATAAATTAACTTAAAATTGTGTTTTTTACTTAATTCATTGGCAACTATAGAGTCAAGACTATTACTTGGTCCATAATTGTAACCAGTAAATTTTATCTTATTTTTGATGAGATATCCTAGTAATTGTCTGCTATCGTAACCTCCTGAAACATTAATCCCTATTTTTTCTTTTCCTTCTATGCATTTATTAATTGCAGATTGAAATTTATCATTTACTTCTTGTAGTAAATTTACATAACTATCAGTACTTATTTCTGGAGAGAAATTCCAATATCTTTCAATTTTAATTTTAAAATTTCTTTTATCAAATAATAAGCTACACCCATATGGAACTCTCATAATTTCATTAACTAATGTTTGCTGATTTAAAAATGTATTAGTTTTTAAAAAGAATAAACAGGATTGTTTATTTAATGTAATTTTAAAATCTTTTGGACGATTATCAATCAAATTCTGAAAAGATGAGCTGCCATATAGCTTATTTTTAAAAACATAATAATAAAATGGAATGCTGGAAAATCTATCTACTAATACACTTGTTTCATTTTTATCATTAACTATCTCTATAAAAGAACCTTCATATTTATTTTTGGGCAATTCATAATAATTAAAAATACCTTCAATTTTTTCTAGATTAACAATTTTATTTAAACTCATAAAAGGGATGAATAAATTTTTAAAAATTTTTCAACATCTTTTCTTTTTTTTGAGTAATTTACTCTAATATATTTTTTACCTGCCAAACCAAAACTTGATCCTGGTATTGTTGCAATGCCATATTTTTCTAATAATAGATTTGAAAACATGATGTCATTTTTAAAGCTGTTAGGTATTTTTAAAAAAAAATATATTCCACCTTCTGGAAAATTAAAATTTATTTGATCTTTAAACTTTTTTAAAAAATAATTTCTTTGAATAATTAATCTTTTTTTATGTTCATTAATTAAATCATTATTCTTTATAATATGTATAACGAGTTTTTGAGATAAATAATTTGTAGATGTTGATATGTTGATACAAAACATATTAATATGCTTTACAAAAGTCTTGGGCCAATGTGACCATCCAATTCTCCAACCAGTTAGACCATAATTTTTACTCCAACCATTGATTATAATTAACTTTTCTCTAATTTCTTTAAATTGACCAAAGGAATAATATTTTTTTTTTTCAAATATTAAATCAGAATAAATTTCATCAGAAAGGAGATAAATATCTTTTTTACTTAAATATTTTGCTAATTTTACCATTTCATTATCATCCATGACTGAGCTAGTAGGATTATGAGGTGAGTTAATAATGATTAATTTTGTTTTAGAAGATATTTTTTTTATTATATCTTCTGCCAATGGTTTAAAATTTTTACTTGGTCTTAAAATATATTTTTTAATTGTGCTTCCAGTGTATTTTGCCAAAGAAAAATACGTTGGAAAACTTAAGCTTGGTATAAGTATTTCATTTTTGTTACCCCCAAATAATAAGAATGCATAAAAAATACCAATTTTTCCTCCTTGGGTAATTGCAATATTTTTTTCATTTAAGTTTAACTTTGGATACTTTTTACAAATTAGTTTTTTTAATTCGGGTAAGCCTGTGGGATCAGTATAACTGATGTTTTCTTTTTTAATTTTTGAAAAGAAAGTTGAAAGATACTTGTTAGGTATTCTAAAATCTGGATCTCCCACACCCAAATTATAAACTTTTTTTTTTAACTTTTTTAGTCGCAAAGTTATATCTGATGCTTGCTCACCTAAAAGTTTTCTAAAATCAAATTTTTTTGAACCAAGCTTTGAAAAAGTTGAATTTTTCATTTTTTATTTTTTATTTTTTTTTAAAAAGTAAATTTTCAACACTTTCAAAAATAAAATGTCCTAAAAAGATATGGAGTTCTTGTATACGGGCTGTATTAGAACTATTTATTACTATATTAGTATCGCAATATTTTTTTGCTATTCCTCCTTTGTTGCCCAATAAGCCAATTGACTTAATTTTGCTTTTTTTGCAATATTTCAATACATCAATTATGTTTTCTGAGTTTCCAGATGTTGATAAAACAACTACAATATCATTTTTTTTATATAATCCAGCCAAACTTCTAGTAAAAATTTTTTTAAATCCATAATCATTTCCACATGCAGTAATTATGGAAGTATTAGAAGAAAGTGAAATTGCAGGTATGCTGACTCTATTAAAATTTGGCCTCAATCTTACAATGAATTCTGCGGCTAGATGTTCAGCATCAGCTGCTGATCCTCCATTACCACATAAAATAATTTTGCCACCTTTATAAATTGATTTATAAATTTGTTTGATAGACTCATTTATTTCTATCTCTTTTTCAATTAATTTTTTTTTTAAATTGATAGATTCTAAAATAATTTTTTTTAGATCAGGATTTTGTATCAAAATTTTATCTTATAAATATTTTTATATGAAATCATATGCATCTTTTGATGATAATATAGGTTGTTTTGTGTGATAATTTTCATAATATTCTTTAAATCTCAACTTTTTGAGTTCAGGCATAATTTTATACTCATAATTTTTTTTTGGTTTTAAAATACCCACACCACTATCACAGTTTGCTATTACAAAATCTAAATTGTGAGAATTTTGAATTTCTACTGCACATTTCCACACATCTCCAGTCCAATGAGAGTTTATTGCTCTTCTTGGCATGTATTCAACCAAACTATTAGTTGGTATCATGTCATGTATTAAAATAACCCCATTATCTTTTAGACTTTTAAGACTATTAATTATATCTCTTTGACATTGGTCATAATGATGAAGACCATCTATAAAAACAACATCAAATTTTTTATCTGGATTTTCACTAAAAAACTGATCACTGGTCATTCTATAGTTTCCACCTCTATCAGGGTCTACTCCAAACTTGTTTTCTTTTTTCAAGTCTAGTCTATTGTATATAAATCCGTTACACACTCCAATTTCTAAATATTTACAATCATCAAAACCAATTTTTCTGACAGCTTTTTCTGTAAAGACAAATCTATCCCTTTCCCATCCCTCTAAAGAAATAGTTTTTGAAAATTTCATTAGACTCACAACTGTCCAAAAAATATCTACCAGCTCTCTTATACCATCTCCTTTAGGATGAATTAAAGGTGGTATTAAAAGTTTGATTATTCTTTTGAATACTGAGATAAAATTAAAGTTATTCATAAAATTTAAGCCTTATTATATATTTATTATTTTTTAAATAAAGCTTTATATATTATATTTTAAAATATATTTAAATTAATATTTTGCTTATAAATAAAATTAAATAAATAATAGGCTCATTATATTGCATAAGATATTATTAAAAATTTATTATTACTTGTACCTAAAAGGAAAAACTAAATACTTATTATTTTTATTTTTTGGTCTATTTTCCGTCATTTTCGGAACTTTTGGATACCTTTCAATAGTCTCTTTAATAACTTTTTTAATAAACCCTGATTATTTAAATCAATCAAGCATACTACTATTTTTAAAGTCTATAATACAAAGCTCAAATGATTATGACTTTATAATGAGGTATGGATTAATTTGTATTTTAATCTTTATTTTTGGTTCAATTTTTAGCTTCATTCATATCAGCTTACAGGTCAGATTTGTAAATTCAATTATTCTAAATACTAGACAGGGACTTTTAAAAAATTATTTAAAAAACAATGTTAAATAAAACAATAAACATCAAGGATGTGTCAGGTAAATTTGAGTATTATGAACTAAATGATTATAAAAAAGAGGGATCATCCATAGTTATAGAAAATAATGCTAAAATGGTTTCTGTTCAAATTGACAGATACTCCACTATCCCATTTTATTATTTTACTTTTAAAAATAAATTTTATGGTAGCACTTCATTACAAGAACTCCTAGACAACAAGCCAGACGATTTTAAAGTTTCTCTTAATAAAAAATCTGCTCTTTTTTTTTTAAAAACAAATACATTTATAAATGACCATACGTTAGTTAATGAAATACACAGAATCCCTTATGGATGTAATTTAACTTACCACAAACACAATTATAAAGTTAAGATTACTAGACATTGGAACTTCTCTCCAGAAATGAATAACCTTTCATTTAATGATAATTTAGAACTTATCTATAACAGCTATGAGGCGGCTATGAATAAATATACAAAATCAAAAAAAGTGGCTGCAAATATATCAGGTGGCTATGATACAAGACAAATCTTAGGTTTTTTAGTAAACAACGACATGGATTTTACAGGATACACTTATGGTGTTCCAGAGAATCCAGATCAAAAAATAGCTGTTGAGTTAAGTCAAAAATATAATTTTAATTTGATTTTTAAAGAATGGAAAAATATTAATTTCTATAAAGATGATTTTGATAAAAATTTCAAAGATACTGACGGTATGCTTGCATTTCATCACTTTCATCCTTTGAATATTGTTAATGATCAAAAAAATAACAAGGAAGATGTTGTTTTGTATGGTCATTTTTTAGATTTCTTCTTACAGGCATGGAATTATCAAAAAAATTTAGAGACTGATAAAGTATCAGATAGTCTAAAATTTATTGAAAAAAGTTTTGGAAAAGCGGGACATTTTTCCATAATTTCTAATGAAGATTTTTCAGAATTGATATCGGTTGACTATAAAGATTTTTTTACTGAAATACTAAGAGATGAAATAAAAAAACTAGACTATCTACCGCCAGAAAAAATTTATGATGCTTTATATTTTGTGCATCATGGAACTCGTAGACTTCTCCCTCAAGTGCAATCTGCCTGCAAATATGTTAATTATGCAGTACCAGGCTTAAATAATAAATTTTTTGATGACACATGGAGTATACCTGGAAATATTAAAAAAAATAACTCGATAAAAGAAGCTCTCATAAAAAAGTACTATAAAAAAGTTTGCGATGTATCAATTTTATTCAACAATTATAAACTAGACTATATTGGCTCCATACCCCTATTAAGTAATTATTTTAAAATGCTTAGAATTTTAAAAAGTACAAAAGTTGGTTTATCAAAACCATATTTTGATTTTTGGGGTAAAGAAATCTACAAATTCATTGAAAAAGATTTAAAAACATGGATAAATCAAGAAATAAAGTCTAATGCAGTATTTGATTATGATTTTTTAAATAAGGACAATTATTTTAAATTTTTAAATAGTCCAGACACCAAACTATCTACATATGGAACTTTTATAACTCTAAGCAAGTTCATCAAAAGAAATTTTTAGATTACTTAGCTGCTCTTCCAATAAAGAACAATCAACCATATAAGGTATAAATGAAGCTTTAAGATTAGTAAATTTTTTTAAATGATCTTTATTTAAAGCCATAATACCTACATGCTTATTATTTTTATTAATTACATTAATGGCATTACTTAAAATTTCTAAAACCTGATCCCAGTCTTTTTCTAAATCTAGGCCCAGACTTTGAGAAAGATCATAGTAACCCAAATATATAATATCAACATTTTTTGACTTAGATAGTTCTGATAGATTATTCAAACCTTCTTTAGTTTCAATTAGTATAATATTTAGAATGTTATTATTGGCGTCCTCTAAAGTTGTATTACTTAACTTTTTATCGTATCCGAACGATCTCACAAAACCAGAAAGACCTCTCTGACCGATTGGAGCATAATAAGCACTTTGAATAATTTTTTCGAGATCTTTTTTATTCTCAACTTTAGGTGTGATAATACCGTGTGCTCCAAGATCTAAAGCGCTCAATATTAAATTTTCTGAATTTTTAGACACTCTAATTATGGGGCTACATTTTTGTAATTCACATGATCTAATGATATCAGCAATATCTTGATTATTAAAGTTGCCATGTTCAGTATCAATAATCAAAAAATCAAAATATTTTGCAAAAATTTCAGCATAGTTTGAATTAGATATTGTTAGCCATGTACCAAAAGTACATTTGGTTTCAATTTTTTTTTTTAAAAAATTATTTATCATTTTTTATTTTTTTTCCATCTAAATAACAAATCCTCAACACATTCAAAAA
>CEST01053072.1_pt1 | contig 10013 bp, 10 predicted proteins | sample 326921 | NCBI WGS metagenome assembly CEST01 (sample SAMEA2621509, study PRJEB7988) | marine metagenome | biome: marine biome (ENVO:00000447); feature: surface water layer (ENVO:00002042); material: "saline water (ENVO:00002010), including plankton (ENVO:xxxxxxxx)" | depth 5 m
TTAATTTCAGATGGAGTTTTAGTTTCAACACCAGCTGGTAGTACAGCCTATAATCTTTCTGCACATGGCCCTATTTTAAATTTAGATTCTAATAAATTGGCAGTTACACCAATTAGTCCTTTTAGACCCAGAAGATGGAAAGGTACAATTGTTAGTGACAAGTCTAAAATTATAATTAAAAATTTAGATAAAAATAAAAGACCTATTAGTGCTGTAGCAGACAACCAAGAAGTTAGGAATGTGGAAAAAATTACAATTCAATCTAACAAAAAAATTATTTTTGATTTATTGTTCGATAAAAATAATAGTCTTTATAAAAAGATAAAAATTGAACAAGTTAGAAAAGAGACTTCAAATAATTAAAATTATACCATCTCCACACAGAGACAAACCTTGGACCAATTGAGCATAAGTCTATTGCTTTATATGTTTATCTACAGAAATTTGTTTATGAGATCTTTATCTCAAAATATAATTGAATAAATTCAAAAAAACATAAAAACAGTCGTTTACTGCTTTTGAAATTTTAGTTCTATATTGTAGTCGAAAGCAGATCCATTGTGACTGATTTTTTGATCAGTTTAAATATTTTATTCTGGATTTCCTGATGATATTAACTTAATTAAATCAATTAAAATATAGAATTTAGGAAATAGCATAACACTAATGAAGCTTAAACCGAATATATAACATTAAAAAAATAAAATTATTAGAAAATACTCATGGTAAAATAATAAAGTCATTATATTATAAAAGACCTTATTAAAAAATAAATAAAAAAATCAAAATTATTCTTAATAAAGTAATCAAGTTATTATATTGTAGAAATAATTAATGTTAATAAATGAAAAAAAAACTAATAATATTCGGTAAGCCACAATTAACCAACGAAGAAGTTAAATCTGTTACAAAAGTTATTAAATCAAAATGGATTGGTAGTGGACCAATTACAGAAGAATTTGAAAGAAGATTTAAAAATTACAAAAAATCTAAACATGCTCTTTCAGTCAATTCATGTACAGCAGCATTACATTTGTCATTAATGTATTGTGGCATCAAATATAATGATGAAGTTATAACCACGCCAATGACTTTTGCTTCAACAATTAACTCAATAATATTAGCGGGTGCCAAACCAGTGTTAGCGGATATTGACCCAAATAATTTTAATATCGATCCTAAAGAAATAGAAAAAAAAATAACAAAAAAAACAAAAGCATTATTAATTGTTCATCTTGCAGGTTTGCCATGCGACATGAATAGTATAATGAAAATAGTAAAAAAATATAAACTAAAGCTGATAGAAGATTGTGCACATTCTATCGAGAGTAGATATCATAACAAACATGTTGGTAATTTTGGTGATACCGGATGTTTCAGCTTTTATTCTACCAAGAATCTTACTACTGGAGAGGGTGGTATGATTACATGTAATAAAGATGGCATATATAAGAAAATGAGGGTTGCAAGACTGCATGGCCTATCAAAAGATGCTTGGAAAAGGTACCTGCCTGATAATATCAAAACTAGAAAAAAATTTGAACATTACGATGTGACTGAAGTAGGGCTAAAATATAATATGATAGATCTTAATGCTGCAATAGGATTGGTACAGCTTAAAAAATTAGATAATAACTGGAAAAAAAGAAAAAATTTTTTTGATCTATATAAAAAAAAACTTACTAATTTACCAATTAAAACTCAAAAATTTTCAAATAAAAATATTAAACACGCGTACCATCTTTTTTTGATAATTATAGATAAAAATAAAACTAAAAAAAATAGAGATGATTTTATATTATTTTTAAAAAAAAATAATATTGGCTGTGGAATTAACTACAGAAGTGTTACAGACATGAGTGTATACAAAAAAAAATTTGGATGGAATGTTAATACTTGTAAAAATTCAAAATATGTAGGAGATAATACTATAAGTTTGCCGTTATACCCTGACCTAACAATTAAAGATGTAAATTTTATTTGTGGAAAAGTACAAAAATTTTTTAAATCATAAAATAGTATTTAGATGTGATGCAGCTGACATTCCTGAAATAGGATCTGGCCATGTATACAGATCAATTATAATAGCAAAATTTCTTAAAAAAAAATTTCAATTAAAATCTAATCAAATTGTGTTTTTGGTAAAAACTAAAAAAAAATATACTAAAAATTTAGAAATTTTAAACAAGAGTGATTTTAAAATCATAGAGCTAAATTATAAAATTAAAGATTACTCAAAACAAGAAGCTGAATGTTTAAAAAAAATAAAAGCAAATTTATTGATTATTGATAGATTAGGTAAAGTAACAAAAAACTTTTATGAAATAATAAAAAATAATTTTAAAAAAATAATAATAATTGATGACTCTTCAAAACATAGAAAACTTTTTGACTTGAGTTTAAACCCATTAATACAGAATGTTCCTACTTTTAAAGGTAGTAGAATAGGCTATAAGTATTTAATCATAGATTACTTCAAAAATCAAAATACAAAAGTAAAAAAAAATATTAAAAATATTTTTATTTTTTTTGGTGGGTTTGATAGCAAAAACTTATCTTATAGAGTCATTAAGTCGTTAGACAAAATAGATTTTAGTTTGAATATTATTTTACCATTAGCATATAAAAATACAATCAAAGGAAATAAATCAAAACATAAAATAATTTTTTTTAAACCTGAAAAATATTTTCATGAACTTATGAAATCGAATATAGCAATTATTGCTGGAGGCTTAAGCTTATTTGATGCAATTTTAAATAAAAAAAAAATTATCTGTATCCCACAATACAAACATCAAGAAATTAATGCAAAAAAAATTTTTAAAACCAATTCTATTAATTATCTAAGCCCAGATAACATGAAATTTAATTCTATACTAGAAAATATATTTTTAAAAATTTATAAAAATGCATCATACCTTAAAAAAATTAATACTATTCAAAAAAGAATAATTAATATAAAGAAGATAAAATATACACTAGAATTAATTTCAAAAGTTTATGACAAATCAAAAAATTAATAACCTTTTTAATTTTAAAGACAAAATAGTCTTAATAACTGGATCTTCTGGTCAACTTGGATTGTCGTTTTGTGAGTTATTTTTAGATATAGGGGCAACAGTTTATGGGTTTGATAAACATTCAAATAAATTAAAACATAAGAATTATATTTTTAAAAAAGTTGATATTAGTAATAAAATAATAGTTAAAAAAAACATTAACCTATTAATTAAAGAAAAAAAAAAGCTAGATGTCATCATTAACAATGCTGGACTGGGTATTTCTACAAAGTTTGATAAAAGAACAGATAGTGAGATAGATCAAGTTGTAAGTGTGAATATTAATGGTACGCTAAATGTAATTAACGCTTATGCTGAAGTGCATAAAATTAAAAAACTTAAAAGATGTAATATTATAAATATTGGATCTATTTATGGAGTAATGAGTCCAGATTTTAGAATTTATGGAAAACATAGTAATTATAATTCTGAAATCTATGGTGCAAGTAAAGCAGCTGTAATTCAATTAACTAGATATTACTCGGTCATACTGTCTAAGTTTAATATAATAGTTAATTGTTTGTCTCCTGGTGGAATATATAATGAAGAAAAACCTCAAAAAAAATCTTTTATAAAAAGTTATTCATCAAGAATACCCAAGGGTCGTATGGGTAATCCAGAGGATTTACACACAGGGATTATATTTTTAGCAAGTTCTAAATCAGAATATGTAAGTGGACAAAATATTCTGATAGATGGAGGCTTGAGTTCATGGTAAAAAAATTTTTTTTTAAAAATTTAAATAATTTTATTATTGCAGAGGCTGGAATAAATCATAATGGAAAGATTAAAACTGCATTAAAATTAGTTGATGTAGCAAAAAAAAATGGTGCAAGTGCAGTTAAGTTTCAAACCTATATTACAGAAAAAAGAGTAAAAAAAAAATATAAAAAAATTTTTGACATACTTAAAAAGTGCGAATTAAAATATGATGAGTTTAAAATAGTAAGTGACTACTGTGCTCATAAAAAAATTGATTTTTTTTCCACTCCCTTTGATAAGGAGTCAGTTAATTTTCTAGATAGTTTAAATGTTAAATTATTTAAGATTGCTTCATTTGATATTGGAAACTATGATTTAATTAATGAAGTTTTAAAAACCAAGAAACCAACAATAATTTCAACTGGAATGGCAAGCTTAAAAGAAATCGACAAAGTTCACAAAATCTATAAAAATAAAAAAGTGGATATAGCCTTACTACATTGTGTTTCATCATATCCGAATAAAGATGAGGGTTCGTACCTTTCAAATATAAGCTTTTTAAAAAATAGATTTAAATGTGAGATTGGAATATCTGATCACACAGATGATATTAAGATACCAATATATGGAAGTCTTTTAGGAGCAAATATCTTTGAAAAGCATTTAAAAATTGATAACAATCATAAATGTGTGGATGCACCAGTGTCAATAACGGGTAAACAATTAAGTTTACTTAAATTAGAAATAGAGAAAATCAAGAAAATTTTAAATGTTGCTTCCTTTGGAATTAGAAAAGAAGAAAAGGGATCACAAATTTTTAAACGTAACAAAATTCTATAAATTGTTAAAAATTCAAATCCTGACTGATAAAAATTCATGGTTTTTTAATAATCAGAACAAAATACCCAATAAATTTAAAAAACTTTTAAAAAAAAATTTATTAACCAGTCATCTTAAAATTAAAATAAATTATGATATAACGTTAATAATTAGTTATTATAAAAAATACCTGAAAAATTTTTATTAAATTCAAAAAATAATTTGGTTGTTCACGAATCTAATTTACCAAAAGGACGTGGTTATTCACCGTTAATCAAACAATTATTAAACGGAAAAACAAAAATTGTCACTACATTATTTGAGTGCTCAAAAGACATTGATCAAGGACAAATTTATATAAAAAAAACTTTTAATTACAAAACAACTTTAATCTATGATGAGATTAAAGAGACACAATTAACATCTGCCTTTTTTCTTTTTGATCTTTTTTTAAAAAAATATAAAAATACAAAAAATGATAGGACACATAATCAGGTGGGCAAACCAACATTTTATAAAAAAATAAAAAGTTCATTTAGTGAGTTAAATATTAATAAAACAATAAAATCACAATTTAATAAATTAAGAACAAGAGATAATGAAAATTTTCCCTCATATTTCATTTATAAAAAAAGAAAATATATTATTAAATTAAATTAAATTAATTAATAAAAATAGTGTCAAAAATATCGTTTTTTTAATACACATAAATCTATTCATATAATTAAAAGAAACTAGTTATTAGTGATTGCTTTTTACCTTTAAGGCTAGCTTCAATGTTTTCAATGCGTTTAAATGATTGCACTCAGGTGGAAAAGTTTTTTTATTTTTAAATATTTTTAAAAAATATTTAACTTCATCTTGGTACATTAAATTATTATTTTTTTTATATGTGAATTTTTTAGTTTTATTCTTTGTTTTGATAAAAACATGGAAATTTATTAAGTCTGCTAATATTTCACCTTTCTCACAAATAATTTTTATATATCTTTCTTTATTAATTTGAAAAAAATTCAAAGATATAATAGAAACTATTCTACTCCCAAGAAAATTATTTTTGAATACTGATACTGAAAAATCCTCAACATCTATTATCAGGTTAGAAAGATGATCATTGTAAGATTTAATAATTTTTGCATTTCTAAATAAAGCAAGCATTAGGTCAAATTCATGAATTGACGATAAAACAATACCTCCTCCAAGTTTTTTATTTGCGGCATAGCCTGTTCTATAATCTTCACCTTTGTGCCAGTTTCTTAAATCATCTCCATAACGAAAAGTAGATTGATAAATTTTTCCTAGCTTCTTTCCATAAAGGATTTTTTGAACTTTTTTTACACACTGATGAAATCTAAGATTATATCCAACAAAAATTTTTAATTTATTCTTTTTTATTAGGTCTTTAAATTTTTGATAAGAGACCAGTGAAGCATCAAGTGGTTTCTCAATAAATATATATTTATTTTTTAAATTTTTTAAACTTAAAGCTGTGTTTAAATGTAGACTTGATGGATTTGTAATAAATATTATATCAATATTCTCGTATTCAATTTTATTGATATCTTTAATTATCTTAATTTTATATTTTTTTATTACATCTACAGTTTTTTTTTCAACCGTAGTGTTCATTGTTAATTTTCTTTTTCTGCTTCTATATGCATAAAAATCAACTTTTTTGCCGAGTATTCCATATAAATTTATTAAATGACGCTGGCCTATAGATCCCAATCCAAAGAATAAAATTTTTATATTATTTTTCATTTAAGAATATTTTTTTTATTGTATATCAAAATTTTATTTAATAACTAATAACTTTAGTTTTATAATAAATACTTACAAACTTTTTATTATAATTTATTAATTTAGGATTTTTAATTAAGAAATTAACCACTTCATTATAATGTCCAAATAATTTATTTTTTTCTAAGTGATCAAATATTTTAATAATTACCTCATAGTCCCTATAATAATCAAGAGTATATCTAATCTTAGAGTAATTTTTTTTTGTTTTATAAATTTCACATTTAAATTGTTTATAATATTTTAAAATTTTAGTTGTTACGTGCTCTTTTTCATATGTGCTCGGCTTAGATTTGTATATGTGTTTTAAAACTCCAGTCTTAAATATTTCAACATCTGAGCCTACAGGGAAAAATCTATCAACATAAGGATAGCAATTTGAGTAATAATCTAGTTTTTTCATAAAAAAATAACTTAACATTTTTTTTATAAGTCTTGGGTCCACCAATGGACAATCACCTGTTATTCTAACAATATTATCAATCTTATATAACGACGCCGTTTCGATGTATCTTTTAATAACATTATTTTTAAATCCTCTAAAAGTTTCAATCTTAAATTTCTTACATATTTCTATTAAAATATCATCTTGTTTAAGTTTAGTTGTGATTAAATATATTTGATTATTTTTATAAACAGTTAAAAGTCTTCTAAGCATTATCTCAATTAAAGTTTTATTTTTATAATTCATCAAAGCTTTCCCCGGCAATCTAATACTGCCATTTCGTATTTGAATTACAATTGCAAAATTGTTTTTTCTCATGGTTTTGTTTAATTAATATTCAAATTTAAATCTATTCTTAATTTTAATTTTTTTTTATGGTCTTATTAATTTTATAATTGTCTTAAGAATAATTAAATATTACACTTTTTTTCTCATATTTTCATTATTTATGATTGGAACAATTTAATGTAACTAAGAAGAGGGGTGTAGCAGAAATTTATTAGTCTTTAGAGAGTAAAACGCGAACATAAACATTTAAAAATTGATTCCAATACTTTCCCATTTTAGATAATTTTTCACAAAATAAATCTAGCTTTAGTCTGATTTTTATATATAAATTTTTATTTATGAGAGTATTAATTATAGGTGGGTCTGGTTTCATAGGATCGTTTGCTACAATAATGTTTTTAAAAAATGAACATCATGTAGTGAATGTGGATTCATTAACTTATGCTGGTGATAATTCAAGGTTATCAGAAATTAAAAATCACAAAAATTATAAATTTTATAAACTAGATTTAAATAGTAAAAATATTAAACAAATTTTTACTAACTTTAAACCTCATTGCTTAATTAATTTTGCTGCAGAGTCACATGTTGATAATTCAATAAATAACCCAAATAAGTTTATAACTACGAATATTAATGGTGTATTTAATTTGCTTAAGATAAGTAATGATTTTTATAAAAAAAATAAAAAGTTTTTTTTTTATCAAATTTCTACAGATGAAGTTTTTGGTAGTATAAAAAATAAATCATTTAATTCTAAGAGCTCATATTTACCAAACTCCCCATACGCAGCAAGTAAAGCTGCAGCTGATCTGTTAGTTAGATCTTGGAATAAGACTTATGGATTGCCCATAATTATATCTTATTGTACAAATAATTTTGGACCAAAACAGCATATTGAAAAATTTATTCCTAAAATTATCTCTAATGTATTTTCTAATAAAAAAATTCCAGTCTACGGAAATGGAAAAAATGTGAGAGATTGGATTTATGTTGAAGATCATGTAAGAGCAATATATAAAATAACAATCTCTAAAAAAGTCAATTCAAGGTATTTTATTGGAGGAAGAAGCACTAAAACAAATTTACAAATAATAGATGCAATAGTCAAAATTATTGGGAATAAAAAACTAAAAAAATTAATTAAATTTACTAAAGATAGATTGGGTCACGATTTAAGATATTCAATTTCAGTTTCTGATAATTTAAAAAAACTGGGGTGGAAAAAAACAACATCTTTAAAACAAGGTCTAAAAAAAACAATAGAATGGTACAAAAGAAACTTAAAAATATAAAAGGTTTAATATTAGCTGGTGGGTCAGGTAAAAGACTTTCTCCAATTACTACGGTATTAAACAAACATTTGATAAATGTTTACGACAAACCTATGATCTATTATCCATTATCAATTTTAATGCTAAGTGGATTAAAAGAAATTGGTATTGTTTGTAACAAAGAAGACGTGGTAAATTTTTTAAAATTGTTTGATTATGGAGAAAAGCTTGGTATTAAAATCACATATTTAGTACAAGATAAGCCTGATGGAATTTGTGGAGGTATAAAAGTAGCTAAAGATTTTATTGGCAATGATTCAATTTTCTTAATTCTTGGGGATAATTTTTTTTTCGGAAACACATTAATTGCTAGAATTATCAATGAAATTAAAACACTAAAACATTGTACAGTTTTTTCATATCCAGTGAATAATTTTAGAAACTATGGAATTATTGAGTATGACAAAAAAAAAAGAATAAAAAAAATTCATGAAAAACCTAATAGAAAATTTTCAGGACTTGGCGTCACAGGTATGTATTTATTCAACAATACTATTATTAATAAAGTCAATAAAATTAGCCCATCAAAAAGAAATGAATTGGAAATTACTGATCTGATAAATCAATACGTTAATAGTTCAATAAAAGAAGTAAAATTAACAAGAGGGGTTACTTGGTTTGATACTGGAACTTTTGATGACTTATTAAATGCCTCAAACTTCATACAAATTATAGAAAAAAAACAAGGACAAAAAATAGGGTGCATTGAAGAATCTGCTTATAAAGCTAAATTCTTAAATATCAAAAAATTTAAAAATTTAATTAGAAATACTGTTAATATAGACTTAAAACGGTATTTAAAAAAAATTACCAATAATCAACTTGACTATTAAACCTAAGTTTGATTTTGCAATTATTGTCACCTATCTAAAAGAAATATTTAATATTGTTATTTTTATCTATTAATTTTTGAGGTAACTTTATTTATGAAAAAGTTTTTTTTTAATAGCCTGCTTACTAAAGAATTAAAAAAAAATGAAATTTTATCCATTTGTAAATTAAAAAATACATATTGGAAATATGGAGTTAAATCACAATTAATGTGGTTTAAAAAAAATTGTCAAAATCACGACATTCATAACTTGTTGTATTTAAATGAAAGTTTAATTGGCTATAATTTATTGAGAGAAAGAAAATTTTTGTTTAAAAAACAGCAAAAAAATTATTTTTATTTTGATACAATAGTTATTCTCAAAAAATATAGAAGTATGAGATTAGGCAGCTTAGTATGTCAGTTTAGTAATAAAAAAATTAAAAAAAAAAAACTTCATTCCTTTTTGATATGTAAAAATGATACAGTAAATTTTTATAAAAAAAACAACTGGAAAAAAATTTTAAAAAAAAATTTCAAAATTCTTGATAAAAAATTAAAAAAAAATTATTCTGCTATGTATTTTAATCAAGCAAAAAGTATATCTGGAAAAATAATAAAATACTCTATTAATTAATTTTAGGTTAAGATTATTTTTCTGAAAAAAATTTATTTAAATTTTTAATGAAATTATTTATAGTTAGCTTGGAAAGTGATGGTGCCCCCGCACGGAGTCGAACCGCGGACCTATTGAT
>CEST01087317.1_pt1 | contig 9994 bp, 6 predicted proteins | sample 326921 | NCBI WGS metagenome assembly CEST01 (sample SAMEA2621509, study PRJEB7988) | marine metagenome | biome: marine biome (ENVO:00000447); feature: surface water layer (ENVO:00002042); material: "saline water (ENVO:00002010), including plankton (ENVO:xxxxxxxx)" | depth 5 m
CAGTATAGACCATTCCGCCAACATCAGGGAAATCTTTTACACGCTGAATTGCAGTACCAATGTCTTGCGTCATATAAACTGCTGTTCCATCAGAACGTAAAACGATTTTCTCATCTAAACCATCATCCGTTAAATCACACCAAATAGAACCGTCTTCTTTTTTGTAGAAAACACCTTTCTTTATTCCTTGTGCAACCACATCTTTTCCTAATAAATAGGTATTACTTTCATAATATAGAGTATCAAAGTCGACCCCCATATTTTTATAGGTTACCTCAAACCCATTATACACCCAAGAGTTCATTTCTTTCCAAAGAGAAACAACTTGTTCATCACCAGCTTCCCATTTTAGTAACATTTGTTGTGCTTCTAATAAAAGTGGCGCTTCTTTTTTTGCTTCTTCTTCTGTTTTTCCTTCTGAAATTGACTGAGAAATTTCTTTTTTATATTCTTGGTCGAATTTTACGTAGTAATTTCCAACCAACTTATCACCTTTTAAACCTGATGAAGTTGGCGTTTCTCCGTTACCGAATTTTTCCCAAGCCAACATCGATTTACAAATATGAATTCCTCTGTCGTTAATAATCTGAGTTTTATATACTTTTTTACCTGCAGCTTTTATAATTTCTGCAACAGAATATCCTAATAAATTATTACGAACATGACCTAAATGTAAAGGTTTGTTCGTGTTTGGTGATGAATATTCTACCATCATCGCTTTTTCATCTGCGATTGGTGAAACATAACCATAAGACGAATCTAAGTAGATTGAATTGAAGAATTTTGTATAGAAGCCATCATCAATTACTAAATTTAAAAAGCCTTTAACAACGTTGTAACTAGTTATTTCAGTAACATTTTCTAAAACATATTTTCCTAAATCTTCACCGATTTGAACAGGGTTGCCTTTTTTGTAGCGTAATAAAGGGAATACAACAAGGGTAATGTCGCCCTCGAACTCTTTTCTGGTTGCTTGAAATTCTACTGATGGAATTTCTATATTGTATAAAGCTAAAAAACCTTCTTTTACTTTGGTTTCTATGATGTTTTTGATGCTCATTTAGTCTTGAAAATTGAAATGCAAAATTACATATTTTTATTTGTTTTTTTGAATGATTTTTGGTCAAGAATAATTGTAGTTTTGTAGGATGGAAAAACGTTTGGAACAACTCCCGAAATTAGCAGAGGAAGCAAAAAAAGAAAACAAAAAATATTTTATAAATCTAAAGAAAAGAACACCCAAAAATTTAGATTATGTAATGCAAGAATTGCACGATGCTGAGTTTGCTAAAACCGATTGTTTAGACTGTGGGAACTGTTGCAAAACATCAAGTCCAATATTTATTGACAAAGATATTGCGCGTATTTCCAAACACTTAAAAATGAAAGTTGCTGATTTTACAAGTACTTATTTAGAGAGAGATTCTGATGATTTTATGGTCTTAAAAACAGCGCCATGTTCTTTTTTAGACCTTTCTGATAATAGTTGTACTATATACGATGTTCGTCCAAAAGCTTGTGCTGAATATCCACATACAAATAGACGTAAGTTTATACAAATAACAGATTTAACTATTGAGAACACAGCTATTTGTCCTGCTACTTATAATATTGTGGAAGCTTTAAAAAAGCGTTTACCTTATGAATATAATGAGAAAAAGAGAAGGAGTTAGATTTTGAAATAAGGGTTTCCTTGTCATTCTTTCTCTAATTATTCTAGTTCAGTAGAAACTATAGGAGTGACAAAACACCAATCTTGATGGAACTATTACATCAGTTTTTTAAGAATTAAATGTATAAATTTTTCAAATTAGTTTAATCTACCGTTAGAAATAATACCTCATTACCATTTACAAAAGTATTTAGTATTTTAATATTTGATAAATCACTGGTATTAATCGTTAATGGGTTTTTATCTACAATAATGAAATCAGCGTATTTACCTTTTTCTAAAGAACCTATTTTGTCTTCTTTATGAATTTGCCAAGCAGCATTAATCGTCATTGATTTTAAGGCAGAAAGTATATTTATACGGTGCTTTTTGCCTAAATAATTACCTTCTTTTGTTTTTCTTTCTATAGCAGTTTGAATTAAACGAAATGGATTACTTTCAAACATAGGCTGGTCTGCATGCAATGAAAATTTTATATTGAGACTATCTGCATGTCGAATTGGAAGCATAGCATTACTTCTTTCAGAACCAATAATATCGTCGTTAAGTTTTTGTCCATAATAATATAAATGATTGATATGAAAACTTGGAGTGATATTTAATTTTTTCATCTTCTCAATACTTTCTACAGAACTTAGTAAACAATGTTCTAGCCTTGGTCTTAATTTAGTAAATAAATCCTTTTCATTAATTTTCTCATAAACATTTAAAACATCTTCAACAGCTTTATCTCCTTGTGTATGTATTGCAATTTGCCATCCTTTTTTACTGTAAGTATTAATAAATTTAGTTAATTCCTGTTTTTGAATTAAAGGTTTTCCTGTATGTCCATTTTTGATATGTAATTTAGAAATAGACAAATCAGAATTTAAATAAGGTTCTTTTAAATACATAGAACCTGTGTATGGAGAACCATCATACCAATGTTTTATTCCAATAATTCCATAAAAATCAGTGTTTAAAGGTTTCGTTTCCGGAAGCATGAATAATCGATCGTGTCTTATATAAAGCAAGTGTCTAGGCAAAGCTTGTCTTTTAGGTAAAAAACCAAGGCTACTTAAAAGTTGGTTTGTAAAGCCCGTTTTTTCTGAAGATAAATGTTCATATAAACGCAAAGGTTTTTTATCATTAATAGTAATCCCAGCAGAAACAATAGTGGTATTACCATTTTTAGCATATTTTTTAAAGGTAGAAATAGTATATTTAATAAGGTTTTTAGAGCTTAAGAAGCTCTTATTTAAATGATCTGAAAATTGTAGAAAAGCTTTCTGTTCTACAATAGCTCCTGTTAATTCACCAAGAGCATCTTTCTCGTAATAGCTGTTTTTAGAAGGGTTTTTTGTGTTTTTATTGATGCCTACTTTTTTAAAAGCAAGGGTGTTTCCCCAATAATTATGTAAACTTTGTGAAATTAAAAGAATAGGGTTTTTAGGAGAGATACTGTCTAAAAAGTGAATGTTAGGAATCTTTAAATCTTCCACTAAAATAGGATCAATCCCTTTGCAAACAATCCATTCTCCTTCTTTTTTTGTTTTTAATTGTTGCGCTAAATAAGTCCATATTTCTTCATTAGACTTATGCGTAAATCCAGATAAATCGATCATAGCATCTAAAAAAGAAGAAAGTGCAACATGAGAATGACTATCAATGAAACCTGGTAAAATAGTAGCACCTTTTAAATCTATAACTTTTATCTTTTTTGGATATTCTTTAATTTCTCCAATAGAAATTATTTTACCATCCTTGACATGCATTCTAGAAGCAATAAAATTTTCACTATTAAGTGTAATTATTTTTCCGTTTATATAAATTGTTTCTGGTGTTTTTTCGTAATCCTTTTGAATAAAGAAGACACAAATTAGAATAAAAAGAAAAAGTATTATAATTATTACCCATGATTTTTTCATATTACTTATTTATATATTAGGTAAAAATTTCTAGTTATCTTAAATTCATTCAAATCTTTCTCCCAAGTTTCTCTAATTTCTTTTTCGGATAAATGGTCTTCAATTTGTTGTTGTAGTTTTTTTGTTCCTGCTAATTTGGTAAAGAAACTATTAAAGAATTCTTTAGAAGAATCTAGTTTGTAAGCTTTTATTAAATAGGATAAATCTATTTTATTTAAGTTGTCAGCTTTTTGTAAATTTTCACCAAAACAAAGTTTGTTCTCATACTTTGGATATTTAGCACCCTCGTTTGGTTGTGGTGTAAAAGTATAATCACTTTTTGATAAAAATGGCGAACCATAAATTTGAAATTGCATTTCAGTTCCTCTTCCTGCAGAAACATTCGTTCCTTCAAAAAAACAGAGACTAGGGTAGAGGTTGATGCTTTTATCATTAGGTAAATTGGGTGATGGCTTTACAGGTAAACGATATGCTTTACTATGATTGTAGTTTTTTAAAGGAATTACTTTTAAATCACACTGAATTCCATTTTTCAACCACTTTTCTCCGTTAATCATTTGTCCGTATTCGCCAATGGTCATTCCATAAACCACAGGTACTTTGTGCATGCCAACAAAACTTTTATGTTCCAATTCTAAAACGGGTCCGTCAATATAATGACCATTTGGGTTTGGTCTGTCTAAAATTATAACAGGAATTTCGGCTTCTGCACAAGCTTCCATCACATAATGTAAAGAAGAAATGTAGGTGTAAAAACGAGCGCCAACATCTTGAATGTCAAAAACGACAACATCAATATTTTTTAATTGTTCGGCAGACGGTTTTTTATTTTCCCCATATAAGGATATAATTGGCAAACCTGTTTTAGTGTCAAATCCGTCTTTTATAACCTCGCCAGCATCTGCTTTTCCTCTAAAACCGTGTTCAGGTGCAAATACTTTCTTTACAATTATTCCTAAGGAAAGTAAACTGTCAACTAAATGAACAAGCTCACATTCTTCTATCTTCTCCTTTCTTTTTTCTAGAACAGAGGTTTGATTCGCAACAACTGCAATATTTTTTCCTTCTAATAAATCAAGATACAAACCCGTTCTTTCTGCGCCAGTTTTTATAATAGTTGTTTTTGTAATTTCATGTTTAATTGTCTCCAGTGGTTTCTGAGCACAAGAAATCAGCTGAAAATTCAGTAACAGAAACAAGAATAAATATGTACTTTTGAAAGGTTTAAAAATAATCATCAATTTGAATTACGAGTTATTTATTGCAAAACGCATTATCGCTGGCAAAAAGTATAAAAATAGCATTTCATCGCCAATAATAAAAATTGCAATCACAGCAATTGCGTTAGGAATCATTATTATGCTAATTGCTGTGGCAACAGGTGCAGGATTGCAGTATAAAATTCGTGATAAAATGGCCGGATTTAAAGGGCATATTCAAATTGTAAATTACGATGCTAATAATTCAGATGTTTCTACAACCGCAATAAAAAAGAATCAAGATTTTTATCCTAAGTTTAAAAATATAGAAGGTATTAGAAATGTGCAAATTTTTGCAAATAAAGCGGGTATTTTAAGAACTAAAACTGATTTTGAAGGCATTATTTTTAAAGGAGTTTCTACAGATTATGATTGGTCTTTCTTTAAAGAATATTTGGTTGAAGGGGTAGTTCCTGATTTTAATCAACCAAGAACAAGAGAGGTGTTATTGTCACAAACAATAATAAATCGTTTGCAATTAAAATTGAATGATACCATTTTAGCCACTTTTATAAAAACGGTGAATAGCAAATTACCTTCTAATAAAAAATATATTATCTCCGGAATTTACAGTACTGGCTTTTTACAGTTCGATAAAAGCATGATGATTGGTGACATTAGAGAGGTTCAAAAATTAAATAAATGGACAGAAAATGAAGTTGGTGGTTTTGAGGTTTTATTAGATAATTTTGAGGAGGTTGATGAAAAAGGAGAAGCCGTTTACAATAGTATTAGTGCAACTTTAAATAGTAAAACGATTGTTAATGCATATCCAAATGTGTTTGATTGGATTGAACTTTTTGACAATAATGTGTGGTTTATTATTGCAATTATGATTTTAATTGCAGGTATAAACATGATCACTGCTTTACTCGTTTTAATTTTAGAACGTGTACAAATGATTGGTGTTTTAAAAGCACTAGGAAGCAATAATACAAGTATCAGAAAAATATTTTTGTACAACGCTACTTACCTTATTTTAAAAGGACTTTTTTGGGGAAATATTATTGGTTTATTTATTATTTTTATCCAGCATTATTTTAAAATAATTACCTTAAACCCTGAAACGTATTATGTGTCAACAATGCCTGTTTACATATCTTTTACTGCAATTTTACTTTTGAATATTGGAACTTTAATTTTATGTTTTTTAATGTTAATAATCCCTTCTATTATCATCACAAAAATTAGCCCTTCAAAATCAATTAAGTTTGCTTAAAGTATCTTTTATTCTTTGTTAATTCTGTGGTTTTCTTTATCCTTAATACATTCAGTCCAAAAGTTGCGTTTTCCATTTTTTTTTTGTTCCTTAAAAGGGAAGTCTTTGCAATCGCTATCGCAAATTACCTATAAACTTATAGTTTTGTGTAAAGTAGGTGAACTTTTTGTTTTAGCAATTGAATGGCGAGTTTGAGCTCTTTTTTACTGTTCGTTAGTGTTAATTTATTTTTTTGCAAACTTGTAACTAGATCTCACTAAAAAAAGCGAGTAATGAAACCGCTACCTTATTTAGGTAACGCCCAAAAAATAATTATCTTTGCAGTTGTAAAATTAAGTCATGAAATACGCTAAAAATATATTAGAAACGATCGGTAATACACCTTTAGTTCGATTAAATACTGTAACAAAAGAGATTGATGCTTTAGTATTAGCAAAGGTTGAAACCTTTAATCCAGGAAATTCTATAAAAGATAGAATGGCATTAAAAATGGTAGAGGATGCAGAAGCAGATGGACGTCTAAAGACTGGAGGAACAATTATAGAGGGTACTTCTGGAAATACAGGAATGGGTTTAGCATTGGCTGCAATTATTAAAGGGTACAAATGTATTTTTGTAATGTCAGACAAGCAATCTAAAGAGAAAATGGACATTTTACGCGCTGTTGGTGCAGAGGTAATTGTGTGTCCAACAAACGTAGAACCTACTGATCCAAGATCTTACTATTCAGTTTCTAAACGTCTAGGTGCAGAAACTCCAAATTCTTGGTATGTAAATCAATATGACAATCCAAGTAATGCTTTAACACATTACGAGCAAACAGGACCAGAAATTTGGGAACAAACGGATGGGAAAATCACTCATTTTATAGTTGGTGTTGGAACTGGAGGAACTATTTCTGGAACAGCAAAATACTTGAAAGAGCAAAATCCAAATATTAAAATTTGGGGAATAGATACCTATGGTTCTGTGTTTAAGAAATACCATGAAACAGGTGTTTTTGATGAAAATGAAATCTATCCATACATAACAGAAGGAATTGGGGAAGATATTTTACCTGAAAATGTTGATTTTTCTTTAATTGATGGTTTTACAAAAGTAACTGATAAGGATGCTGCTGTTTACACTAGAAAAATCGCAAAAGAAGAAGGTATTTTTGTTGGTAATTCTGCAGGATCTGCCATTAAAGGATTATTGCAATTAAAAGAGCATTTTACAAAAGATGATGTCATTGTTGTCTTATTTCATGATCATGGAAGTAGGTATGTTGGTAAAATGTTTAATGATGATTGGATGCGTGAAAAAGGTTTCTTAGAGGAAGAAATTAAAACTGCTGGAGATTTAATTAAAAATCATGAAAACAAACCCTTAGTTTCTGCACAAACTGAAGAGTTGGTTTCGCATGCAATTGAAAGAATGCGTGAATTTAAAATATCTCAAATTCCTGTAAAAGATGTAAATGGTTTTGTTGGTTCTATCAATGAATCGGTATTATTACATAATTTTATTTCGGATAAAAATATTGCAGACAAACCAATCAAGGATATTATGGGAAAACCTTATCCTCTTGTAAAAAAATCTGCAAAACTAGAAGCAATTTCTAAATTGATAACAAAAGAAAATGACGCTGTATTGGTAGATCTAGAAGATGGAAAGCATCAAATTATTACAAAGCATGATATTATAAATGCAATTTAATTTTTTTAAAAAGAACTCTTTTTGATGTTCACCGAATTAAATACTTTGTTATCTAAAAATCTAAATCTAAAAATTTAGAATAAATGTTTCTTTGAATAGTATTTATAAAGATAAGTAGTTTAAATATTTTATAAGTTGGGGATTTATAAATTTTAACTAGAGATCGTCTAAGAAATTTATTTCATAAAAAATTCTCTTTTTAATTAAGTTTTTTTTCAAAAAAATTATTTGACTTTTAATCTATTATTTAATTTTATTTGTCATTGACCGTAATTAAACATACCTTTTATCTATAAATAAAATGTATAAATATTAAAAGTTATAAATTTGATTATCATTTAAATGCAATTTTATAAATCGGGGGATTTATGAAATTGCGATTTCAGATCGCCTAAAAGTTAATTTTAGGCGATTCTTTATTTATTTACCTGTTCTTAAATAATTAGTACCTTTATAATATTCAAATCAATTTTATATTATGAAATATCTGAAATTATTTTCACTTCTAGTGATTCTGACATCATGTAAAGAAGAAAAAAAAGAAGAAAATTTATTATTAAAAGCCAAAGCAATTCATAAACGCGTCATGACTTTAGATACGCATGTAGACATTAATGTTTCTAATTTTACAGACTCAATTAATTATACACAAAAACTTAAAAACCAAGTAAATCTTCCAAATATGGAAGAAGGCGGTTTAGATGTTGCCTATTTTATAGTGTATACAGGGCAAGGAGAACTTACAGAAGAAGGTTATGAAAAAGCATACCAAAATGCGATGAGTAAATTTGATGCAATACACAAACTAACAAAAGAGATAGCACCAGAAAGAATTGGTTTAGCGGTTACGTCAGAAGAAGCTAGAAAAATTTATGCATCAGGTAAGAAAGTTGCTATGATTGGTGTAGAAAATGCATATCCTTTGGGGACAGATATTTCTAGAGTTAAACAGTTTTATGATTTAGGGGCTAGATATATGAGTCTTTCTCATAATGGTCACAGTCAATTTTGTGATTCTAATACAGGTGAAGAAGATGATGTTTGGTTGCATAATGGAGTTAGTGATTTAGGAAAAGAAGTAATTAAGGAAATGAATAAATGGGGAATTATGATTGATGTTTCTCATCCTTCTAAAAAATCAATGAAAGATATGATTGATCTTTCTAAGGCACCAATTATAGCATCACATTCTTCAGCAAGAGCATTATGTAACCATAGTAGAAATTTAGATGATGAGCAATTACAATGGTTAAAAGCCAATGGAGGGGTCGTGCAAACTGTAGCTTTTAGCTCTTATATTGATACAGAAAAAGATAAAAAGTATAAAGACAAATTAGTTATAAAGATTAAGGCGTTAGCAAAAGACCAAAACATTGAATTAGTTAACAGAAGTGAAATTAGAAAATTAAAAGGAACAGCGCAAGAAGAAGCAATTGTAGCTTATATGAAGCTTTCTAAAGAAGCGAAAAGTAAAATGGAAGTATCTGATGATGAACTAGTAAATGTTGCTGATTTTGTAAACCATATAGACTACTTAGTTGCAAAAATGGGAATTGATCATGTAGGAATTAGCTCAGATTTCGATGGAGGAGGAGGAATAGAGGGTTGGAATGATGCTTCTGAAACATTAAATGTAACTCTAGAATTGGTAAAAAGAGGTTATACAGAAACACAAATAGCAAAGCTTTGGAATGGTAATTTATTACGTGTTTTAGATAAAGTTGCAGAAGTTGCTGAAAATATTCAGGCAGAGGAAATGTAGTTTTTAGCATTAATTATATAAAAAAACCATCTTAATTAAGATGGTTTTTTTTTAAATCAAATTATTCAAATAATTTACACAATGAAAACAGTTTACAAAGTTGCTTCCATTTTACACTTTACAATTTTCATGCCAAAAATTATTTAAATTTATTTTTTTTCACTATTTTATTAATTACTTTGCATGTTTATGTGCTTTGTAAGATGAACGAACTAAAGGACCACTTTCTACGTACATAAAACCCATTTCTAAACCTAGAGTTTCGTATTTCTTAAATTGATCTGGAGTAATAAATTCTTTTAGAGGTAAATGTTTTTTTGAAGGTTGTAAATATTGTCCAATAGTAAGAACGTCTAAGCCTACTCCTTGTAAATCTTTCATCGTTTGTATTACTTCTTCTTCAGTTTCACCTAAACCTAGCATCAATCCAGTTTTAGTTCTCATTCCGTTTTCTTTTAGGTATTTTAAAACGCCTAA
>CEST01067843.1_pt1 | contig 9964 bp, 10 predicted proteins | sample 326921 | NCBI WGS metagenome assembly CEST01 (sample SAMEA2621509, study PRJEB7988) | marine metagenome | biome: marine biome (ENVO:00000447); feature: surface water layer (ENVO:00002042); material: "saline water (ENVO:00002010), including plankton (ENVO:xxxxxxxx)" | depth 5 m
AGAAGTTTTTTTGATAATATTGATAAATGGGCTAAAGCCCAGGGAGCTTCTGGTTTAGCATATTTTACAATTGAAAAAGATGTTGAGCTTTCTGCCAGAGGACCAATTGGTAAGTTTTTTTCTAAAGAAGCACTGTTAGAAATAATGAAAAAAACAAATTCAGAAGTTGGTGACAGTATTTTTTTAGCATGCGGAAAACAAAATGATTTAGAAAAAATTACAGCTCAAGCGAGAGATAAGATAGCTAAAGATTTAGATTTAATTGACAGTGAAATTTTTGCTTTTTGTTGGATAGTTGATTATCCTATGTTTGAAAAAGATGAGGTAACAAATCAGATTAAATTTAGCCACAATCCCTTTTCAATGCCACAAGGTAATTTGAAAGATATAAATTTTGAAAACCCTTTAGAAATTCTTGCATACCAATACGATATTGTTTGTAATGGAATAGAGCTTTCTTCTGGAGCTATTAGAAATCATATTCCTGAGTTAATGTATAAATTATTCTCAATAGCAGGCTACGATAAAAAACAGGTAGATGAAAAGTTTAGCGGAATGATAAATGCTTTGAGCTATGGTGCGCCACCTCATGGTGGTATTGCTCCTGGTATCGATAGAATTGTAATGTTGTTAGCTAACGAAAAAAATATTCGTGAAGTAACAATGTTCCCTATGAATCAAAATGCACAAGATTTAATGATGAACGCGCCATCAGGTGTTAGTGAAGATCAGTTAAAAGAGCTGAGTTTGGCTCTAAAAATTAAAAAATAATCTTTATTTTTTACCTTTTAAACTTATTTTAACGTCTGACAAATCTACTAGATTTTTTTTGTAATTATTTCTCACAAAGCCTTTACTAGTTATGTCTTTAACTATTTTTAATAATTGATTTTGATCCTCGGAGTTTTGCTCTTCAGCTATATCTCCATCAGAACCACCTATTGAAGGTGTATGAGCTAAATCTTCTCTATTCTGATATGAAATTGCAAGTTCTCTAAATATATAATCAAGAATTGAACTTGCACTTAATATTCTGTCATTTCCATGAACTTTGCCAGATGGCTCAAATTTTGTACCAACATAAGCACTAATGAATTCATCAAGAGGAACTCCGTATTGAAGACCTAATGATATAGCAATAGCAAAGTTATTCATTAAAGCTTTAACTAGCTCTCCCTCTTTACTTGTATCAATAAATATTTCTCCAATTTTACCATCCTCATATTCACCTGTATGAAGGTATACTTTATGGTCACCTATTGTTGCTTTTTGAATATAACCCTTTCTTCTGTCAGGCATACCAAATCTTTTGCTTGCACTTTCATTAATTTTTTTAATAAATGCAGTATTATTATCTTTTGAATTTAATGTTGTTTTCTTTATTTCAGAAACTAAATCAATTTTTGTATTATCCAAAACCTTATTATTATTAGGATCTAGACTTTTAGTTTTTCTATTATCCAATTTTACATCTAAAACTTCAAATTTTCCATCATCTCTTTTTTCAAGATTTTTTAACTCTGCTTCATTAATATCATCTAAGTAATGATTCACTTTGAAAGTACATGTGTAATAAGTTTCAACTAAATATTTTGCCATTTAACCTCTATTTAAATTTTAATTTGAATAATCAAGTAATTGATTTATATACAAATTCATATTTTAGTCTAATTTAAATTATACAATTTTTAATTGAATAAATAAAAAATATTTTATGTTGACACTTCTAAAAAAAATTTTCACATGGTGGAATCGTGATACTCTTGGAACAAGATTAAAAACTATTTTTTTTGGAAAGTTAGTTGGTAACGATTCGATTGGTAATAAATATTATGAAAGTAAAAATGGAAAACGATGGGTTATTTATGCAGATACAATTGATGCATCAAAAATAACTGTTGAATGGTATTCTTGGATGCATTTCACACCAAACAAGATTGAAAAAAATCACAAACTTGAAAAGTATGATTGGCAAAAACCTCATCAATCTAATTTAACTGGCACAGATGAAGCCTACTATCCAAATAAAAACAATGATGGAATCAAAAAAAAATATACAAGCTGGAAATATTAAATTAAATCTATTTTTCTTTACTTTCTTTGCTTATTTATTTTTAACGATTAATACAAATTCTCAAAATATCTTAGAAGGCTCTTACACTGATATAAAAATATTAGACAAAATAAGCTCCAAAAATACTTTACTTAAATTAAAAAATGAAGAATTAATTATGTATAAAGATCTGTCTATTAAAAGCTTAAAGTGTAAAAACTCAGAGTTTGATGATGATCCAGAAATCACTGCTTATATTCAAGTTAAAGATTTAACTAGTGAAAATAATAATGAAGTGTTTGTATTTAATGGGTGGATGTTCTCATCAAGCCCATCGATAACACCCTTTGATCACCCTGTTTATGATATTTGGTTGGTTAAGTGTTATTAAATATTAAAATTAATTTTTTATAAAATAGTTTCGTTATCAAGCCAACTCACATTAAAGTCCGAATTAATAAATTTCTTATGATTTAAAAGTTTTTTATGAAGTGGAATAGTTGTGGTGATACCTTCAATTACAAATTCATCTAAAGATCTGCTCATTCTTTGTATTGCTTCAGTTCTGTTTCTCCCTTGGGTGATAACCTTGCAAATCATGCTATCATAATAAGGTGTAACTTTGTATCCTTGAAAGATTGCACCATCTACTCTTGTTCTGAAGCCAGATGGTTGATGACACATTCCGATAGTTCCAGGTGAAGGTTGAAAATTCTTACTTGGGTCTTCAGCATTAATTCTACACTCAATTGCATGACCTCTAGGAACTATATCACTTTGCTTTAGAGCTGTTTCTCCAGTATAGGCTATCCAAATTTGTTCTTTAATTATATCTATTCCTGTTACCATTTCAGTTACTGGGTGCTCAACTTGAATACGTGTATTCATTTCTAAAAAATAAAATTTTCCATCTTCATAAATAAATTCAACTGTGCCAGCACCCTCGTAGCCTATTTTGCTTACCATTTTTACAGTTTTTTCAAACAAATCTTTTCTAATTTCATCAGTCAAAACTGGGCTAGGGGTTTCTTCTATTAGTTTTTGATGCCTCCTTTGTACTGAGCAGTCTCTCTCATGAAGATGAATAGTTCTATTTTTTCCAGATAAGATTTGAACCTCTATGTGTCTTGGGTTTTGAAAAAATTTTTCAATATAGACTTCATCATTACCAAAATATTTTTGTGCTTCAGATCTTGCTGCAGAAAAAGATGCTTCAAACTCATCTTCTTTATTAACAATTTTCATGCCTTTTCCACCACCACCTCCAGAAGCTTTGATTAAAACTGGAAAGCCTATTTTTTTACAAAGTTCTTTAGCTTCCTTTATATTGGTTACACCACCATCAGAACCTTCGATAATAGGTAACCCATGCTCTTTTGCAATTTTTTTTGCTTGTATTTTGTCACCCATCATTTTTATTAAATTGGAAGAAGCGCCAATAAATTTAATATTATTTTCTTCGAGAACTTTAGCAAAATTAGCATTTTCAGATAAAAAACCATACCCAGGATGGACTGCTTCAGCTTTAGTAAGTTCAATTGCGGACATTAAAGCAGGAATATTTAAATAACTATTTGCCGGTTGATAAGATCCAATACAAACACTTTCATCAGCCAATCTTACATGCATACTATCTCTATCCACATCTGAGTGTACTGCTACTGTAGAAATTCCCCATTCCTTGCAGGCTCTAATAACTCTAACTGCAATTTCCCCACGGTTTGCAATTAAAATTTTTTTAAACATTATTCTAAAATGATAATAGTTTGACCAAACTCTACAGGTTGACCATCTTCAATGCATATTTCTTTGACTATACCATCAGCTGTAGATGGAACATGGTTCATGGTCTTCATTGCCTCAACAATCATAATGGTCTCACCCTTTTTGATTTTTTTCCCAATTTCTATAAATTTTTTCGCTCCAGGCTCAGGAGAATGATAAGCAGTACCAATAATTGGTGAGGTTATTTCGATGCCAGTTTTAATATTAGTTTTGGTAATTATATTTTCATTTGAAATATTTTTAGCTATTATAGATGATGTTGGCTGGCTGTTTAAAGAAATATTATTTTTTGAAACTTTTATTTTTGAATCTTTTTCAGTAATTTCAATCTCAGTAAGATTAAACTCATCAAGGTAATCACTCAGTTCTTTAATTATATTTTTATCAATTTTCATTTTTCAACATGTTGTGTAAAGAAATTATGGCCAAAATATATCCTTCTGCTCCTAATCCAAAAATACCACCTGTTGCTACGTCACTAATAAGTGATTTATGTCTAAATTCTTCTCTTTTATAGATATTTGAGATGTGCAGTTCAATTATAGGTTTTTTAAATAAGTCTAGAGCATCTCTAATTGCTACAGAAGTATGAGTAAAACCAGCGGCATTAATTATCATTCCATCAAAACTTTTTCTTGCATCTTGAATAAAATTTATTAATTCACCTTCAATGTTAGATTGAGTAAATTTAATATCTAATCCAATTTCATTAGCCTTATTTAAGCATTTATTTTCTAATTCTTTAAAGGTTGTAGACCCATATTGTGATTGTTCTCTTTCACCTAATAGATTAAGGTTTGGACCATTAATAATAATTATTTTATTATTCATTCTCTACTTATACATGATGAAAAAAATAAAAAAAATAAAAATTAAGGCAAATGGTAAGATAAAACTAATACCTGATAATTTTAAGATGTCAGATTTATTAAAAAGTTTGAAAATCCCAATAAAAAAAGTAGCAATTGAACTTAATCAGGAAATAATAGATAAAAATAAAATAAATAGAATAAATCTTAAAAAAAATGATAAAATTGAAATAGTTCATTTTATTGGAGGTGGATAAAATGAAAAATGACATATTAAAAATTGATAAAAAAAAATTTAGTTCAAGATTAATAGTTGGCACTGGTAAGTACAAAAATATGCTTGAATGTGCAAAAGCAATCAAACTATCTGGTGCTGAAATTGTTACTGTTGCCGTAAGAAGAGTTAATATATCCGATAAAAAAAAACCTCTATTGATGGATTATGTCGATCCAAAAAAAATTACTTATTTACCTAATACTGCTGGATGTTTTAACTCTATGGAAGCATTAAGAACCTTAAGACTAGCAAGAGAAATTGGTGGATGGAAATTAGTTAAACTAGAAGTTCTAGGAGATAGAAAAAACTTATTTCCAGATATGATTGAAACTTTAAAATCAACAGAGATCTTAGCTAAAGAAGGATTTAAAGTTATGGTTTATTGTAACGATGATCCATTAATGGCCAAGAGGTTAGAAGACTCAGGTGCAACTGCAATTATGCCTCTAGCCGCACCCATAGGATCTGGACTTGGGATACTAAATAAAATTAATATTCATATTATAAGACATCAAACCAAACTACCTCTAATTATTGATGCTGGTTTAGGCCAAGCTTCTGATGCAACAATTGCAATGGAACTAGGTTGTGACGGAGTACTAGTTAATACAGCTATAGCAAAAGCAAAAAATCCCTTTGGCATGGCCCTTGCATTTAAGAATGCAGTTGTTGCTGGAAGACAATCTTTTCTTTCAGGGAGAATAGAAAAAACTTTAATGGGTAATCCGTCATCACCTCTAAAAGGTATTATTTAGTCTTCTTAAAAAATTTTTTTCTATATGGTTTTTTATTGAACTTTTTAGAGTCTTTTATTTCTATAATTTTATCTTCTTTATTTTGCTGTTCTAAATTTTTTAATTTTTCAAAATGCTCCACAAGTTCTATTGTTTTTTTTGATTTATTTTGAATATTAATTATATATTCAGGTATAATAAGAGCAACATCACTGATTATATCAATTGTCATTTTATTTTTTGTTTCAAAATAAGTTAAATCATCTACGAAATTTTCTTTTAAGAAATCAGAAATTTTCGTGCACACTTTTAATTCAACAAATTTAGCTTTATTAATAATGGCCTTTAATTCAACAATTTTGAGTAATTTTTGAGCAAAAGACTCATCTGTAAGAGTTACTTTCCACTTTATTGCACTTTCTCTTAGTCGCTGTCTTGACATCTCTAAAAGCCCAAAATTACTTATTCTTCCTATTTGAATACGTGCTCTATCAGCTCGACATTTTTCTTTGAGTTTCCTCTCAACCAAACGCCTATTTCCGTAGCTTAGCATATCTATAAAATCAATTATAATTAAGCCTGACAAGTCTCTAATTTTAATTTGTCTTGCAATTTCTTCAGCAGCTTCAATGTTAGTATCTAAAGCTGTGCTTTCAACATTTTTACCTTTTATTGAGCTTCCAGAGTTTATATCAATTGATACTAAAGCTTCAGTTGGGTTGATTACTAAATATCCCCCAGATTTAAGTTTTATTTCAGAATCAAATATTTGATTTAGTTTTTGCTCAATATTTTCTTCTATAAATAGTGGAACTTTGCCCCTATATTTTTTTATTTTTTTAACACTTGAAGGCATTATCATTTTCATAAAGCTTTGAGCTTTTTTATAGCCCTCATTTCCTTCTATAATGATATTTTGAGTATCATCATCAAACATATCCCTCAAAGTTCTTTTTATAATTTCACTTTCTTGATGAACTAATGAAGGTGCGATAGAGTTAATAGCAGTGTTTTTAATTTGACCCCAAGTACTTATAAGAGTTGATAGATCATTGTTAATTTCATTTTTTGTTTTGTTGCTACCAGCAGTTCTAACAATTAAACCCATTTCTTTTGGAATTTCAATTTCATTTAAAATAGTTCTTATTTTTTTTCTATCAGCTGGGTTAAATATTTTTCTAGAGATACCACCACCCTTTGGTGTATTAGGCATTAAAACAATATATTTTCCTGCAATAGAAATAAATGTACTTAAAGCAGCACCTTTTTGGCCGCGCTCATCTTTAATAACTTGAATAAGAATAACTTGATTTGGTTTTATAACCTCTTGTATTTTGTATCTTTTAAATCTAAATTTATGTTCTCTCTTTTTATCTTTTTCATCATTTAAATTTATTTTGTCTTCAGTCTCTTCAGACATTTCTTTTTCAACTGGATCATCAATTTCAAGTTTACCATCAGCAATATTTTCCTCTTCTTTAGCGGCAACTTCTTTAGAGAGTTCTTCTCTAGCTTTTTCTTCTTCTTGTTTTACTTTCTCTAGATCGCCTTTGGGAATTTGATAATAATCTGATTGAATATCGTTAAAGGATAGAAAGCCATGTCTATCTCTTCCAAAATCTATAAATGCAGCCTGAAGAGACGGCTCTATTCTACTGACCTTGCCAAGATAAATATTGTTTTTAATTAAGGTGTTTTTTAAACCCTCGTATTCGTAATCTTCTATATTGTCATCTGATTTAAGGACAACTCTAGTTTCATTTGGATGTGAAGCATCGATATATAAATTTTTTTCCATAATATTTTAATTGATTGTTTCATTGAGTTTTAAGTAATAATAAAATTTTGTTTAATAGTAGTGCCTTATCTTTAACAAATTCAGAGATATAATGGAAATAAAATGAATAAATATTTTAAAAATATATTGGTTATTTTATTAAGCTTTTTACTGATAATAAGCATCTTTTTTTTCAGTGTTTTGTGGAATTATTCGAATAATATTCCCGATTATAAGTTTTTAAAAAACTATAAACCACCTGTATCCAGCAAGGTATACTCAGGAAATGGGGAATTAGTTGCTGATTTTTCTAAGGAGAAAAGAATATTCATTCCTTACAACTCTATACCAAAAAAAGTTGTTTATTCATTTTTATCAGCTGAAGATAAAAATTTTTTCTCTCACCCAGGAGTTGACGCAAAAGGTGTTTTGAGAGCTGTAATCAATAATATTTCAAATATATTATCATCAAAAAGATTAGAGGGAGCATCAACAATTACTCAGCAAGTTGCAAAAAATTTTTTATTAACAAATGAAGTGAGTTTAAATAGAAAAATTAAAGAAGCTATCCTAGCTTTTAGAATAGAAAGAGCACTTTCCAAAGAAAGAATTTTAGAATTGTATTTAAATCAAATTTACCTTGGTAGTGGAGCGTATGGAGTCGCTGCTGCTAGTTTAGAATATTTTGACAAATCAATTAAGGAATTAAATTATGCAGAAGCAGCGTTGTTAGCAGCCCTCCCAAAAGCTCCTAGTAGATATAACCCATATCAAGATATTGAATTAGCAAAATTTAGAAGAGATTTAGTTTTAAAAAATTTATTTGATAATGGGTATATTAATTCACAGATTTTTCAGAAAATTATAAAAGAAAAAATTAAATTAAATAAAACAAAAAAAATTTTTTTAGAGGATGCACAATATTATATAGAAGATGTTAGAAAAAATATAATTGAAACCCTTTCTTACGACAAAGTTTATAAGCAAGGATTTAATATTAACACACCAATTAATTTGAAATTACAAAAAATTGCAACGGAAACCTTGAGAAATGGTTTAACCAGATATGATAAAAGAAAAGGTTGGAGGGGTAGCCTCATTAATAAGAAATACACAAATAACTGGTCTGATAATTTAGATAAATTTAGATTAGAAAAATCTATTGGTTGGAAACTTGCAATTGTTAAAAAAATAAATAAATTTTCAGCAGAAATTGAAACAGAAGAAAGCTTAAAAGGTAAAATAGTATATAAAGATATTTCGTGGGCAAAAAAAGAATTTACTCAATTATTAAAAATAGGTGATATTATTTATGTAAAAAATATTAAGAAAGATAATTTTAGTTTAAAACAACTTCCAAAAATAAATGGTGGTATAGTTGTAATGGATCCATATACTGGGAGAGTATTGGCTTTAAGTGGAGGGTTTAGTTTTAAAAAAAGTGAATTTAATAGGGCCACTCAAGCGTCAAGACAACCAGGGTCAGCTTTTAAACCTTTCGTTTACGCCTTAGCTTTAGAGAACAATTTTACTCCAACTTCTCTAATTTTAGATGCTCCATTAGTTTTAGAGCAAGGCACTGATTTAAAAATGTGGAAACCTCAAAATTATGGAAAAAAATTTTATGGCCCATCTACACTAAGAGTTGGATTAGAAAAATCTAGAAATTTAATGACTGTAAGAATAGCACAAAAATTAGGACTTAATAAAATTATAGAGGTATCAAAAAATTTGGGAATTTATGATGATCCTGATGAATTATTATCAATTTCTCTGGGTTCAGCAGAAACAACTCTTTTGAAACTTACATCAGCATACTCTGTTTTTGTAAATGGTGGCAAACTTGTTAAACCCATTATAATTGACAGAATTCAGGATAGCGAGGGAAAGACTGTCTTCAATAATGAAAAAAGAAAATGCTTAAATTGCGACCAGATTTCTTATTTGAGTGAAGACTATCCAAGTGTACAAAATAACTATAAACAAGTTTTTTCCTCTCAAACTGCTTACCAAATGACATCAATACTAGAGGGTGTTGTACTGAGAGGTACAGGAAAAAAATTAAGAGATTTGAAACTGAACATAGCTGGAAAAACAGGAACTACTAACAAAAATACTGATACATGGTTTGTTGGTTTTACATCTAATTTATTAATTGGAGTATATGTAGGAGCAGATAATCCAACATCACTAGGAAAATATGAAACAGGCTCTAAAACAGCACTACCAATATTCAAAAATTTTATAGAAAAAGCAGTAAGTAAAGCAGATGCAAGACCGTTTAAAGCTGCGGAAGGAATAATTATGATGGTCGTAGATCCTGTCACTGGACAAAAAGCAAAATTTTCCTCTAAAAATACAATTATCGAAGTTTATAAAGAAAAAAATATAATTGATGGCAAAGCATTATATTCAAATAGTAATAGATTAGATGCTAATAATATACTAAAGTTTTATTAATGGATGATAAGTACTTAAATTTCAAAGAAGAAATAGAAAAAATTAATCAAAGAGTTAAGGAGTATCTTT
>CEST01022549.1_pt1 | contig 9915 bp, 5 predicted proteins | sample 326921 | NCBI WGS metagenome assembly CEST01 (sample SAMEA2621509, study PRJEB7988) | marine metagenome | biome: marine biome (ENVO:00000447); feature: surface water layer (ENVO:00002042); material: "saline water (ENVO:00002010), including plankton (ENVO:xxxxxxxx)" | depth 5 m
CATAGCACATGTAGCACCCGTAGCGCCCATAGCACATGTAGCACCCGAATTTCCACGGCATAAACAGACAATAAAAATAAAACCTCCTCCACCTTACACCTGTTTGAAGAATTCACATTCCGCAAAACCAACGTATCGTCAGTGGATGACACGCGGACACAACCAACCAAACGACGGAAGTAATAAAGAAAATATCAAGATTCACCAGGCCGTCCGCGCGGATGAACCGTCTATTCGAAGTAATAAGTTAGCAGAAATAAAATCGCAATTCAGCGCAACAAACAACAAACAAAGATTGCCGCGCAAAATGCCACGTAAAATCCTCCGTAAAAAGATGATAACCGTGAAACATAAATTGGGGAAAAGCGGACGCAAAGTGTGCGTGCTAATTAAAAACCATAATACACGCAAACAAATCCAACACGAATGTAGCGCTCTAAAACAAACGAAAATATCAGAAATCCGAAAATATCTTAAAAAACACAATCTGTTGAAGGGTGGAAGCGTGGCACCCAATGATGTTCTTAAGGCAACCTACGAACAAGCTATTTTGGCAGGAGACGTGGTGAACAAAAGTTACGATACCCTGATACATAACTACAACACCAAAGAAGATAAATGAATAGTATAAAGAGTTGCGGGATTAATATAATAACTATGCCCATTGCGGAAGAATATTTAGCCTACACAGCAAAATGGAAAAGAGAGTTAGGAGAGAAAACGATTGTATTAATTCAGGTAGGTTCTTTTTATGAGGTCTATGCGCTGCGTGATCATAATGGCAATATAATAGGAAGCGACATAGAAGAGTTTTCGCGCATTAACGATATGGTAATAGCGTCCAAGTCACGAATGTTTGTAGATAAAAAACAGGTTCTAATGGCAGGATTCGGGTTGGCCCAATTAGACAAGTATGTCAATAAAATGCAAGCGCGAGGATATGCCATCGTAGTATACAAACAAGACCTACAGGCAAAAAATACAACGCGAAGCCTAGACCAAATAATTTCGCCAGGAACCTTTTTCTCTCCAGATACCGAGAATATATCGAACACGACAATGTGTGTTTGGATAGAGCGTGTGAAAGCCGGAAGGTTCTGCAGTTCGACTTCCATGACAATTGGTATCTCGACGCTCGATATATTCACTGGAAAGAGCACGATGTATCAGACCGAATTGCCATATCATCACAACCCCACTACATATGATGACTTGGAGAGATGTGTTGCCATACACCGACCTATGGAGTGTCTCATTGTCTCGAATATGGAAGACAAAATCGTAAATGATATTGTATCCTTTACGAGTCTTGATAACGCAAAACTACATATCATCGATCCTGAAAGTGAAGGTGTTATGGCAAAGCACGCTTCGAACGCCACGAAGCAGACGTACCAAAGAGAACAATTCAAACGCCTCTATCCCGATTTCTCTGAGGAGAGGCTTGTCGAAGCAATCATGCAATCCCACTCGCTGGCCACGCAATCTTTCGTATTGCTTCTCGATTTTGTGTGTCAGCACAACCCCCATCTTGTAAGTCGTCTTACCGAACCATCGTTCGAAACGGGGGCAAACGAGTTGGTTCTTGCGAACCATTCGCTGACCCAATTGAATATATTAGAGGACCAACGTCATACTGGCAAACTCCGTTCAGTTGGTGCATTTCTCAACAACTGCGTCACCACCATGGGCAAGCGAAAATTCAGTTACGACCTGCACCACCCTATCACGAATACGGTGGTGCTCAACGAATCATACGAGGTTACGTCTTGTGTAATGCGGACGAAGGAATGGCTCAATTACCGAAATGAACTGGTTGGTATTCGCGACCTCGAAAAGTTGTCCCGCAAAATCGCAATGAAGCGTGTAACACCCAAAGATATGGCGCTCCTTTGCGATGATTTACAAAAGGTTTTGAACCTTTGTGAAATGACAAACGCAGAACAGAGTGGTCTAGTAAATGAATACACTATGAAAAACGGAGAACCGTCTACCTATTCCAGCGATATAATCAAATCGCTGGAAAGCACCTTTGAACTTGATAAATGTCTTCACGTAAATGATACGTCGGTAGAGAGAATAGCAAACATGAATACCCAACACATGACGTTCATCAAATGTGGTGTGTCCGAACAAATAGACAGTCTCGTGAACGATTGTTTGAACAGTCGTGTTCAACTCGAAGCCATCGTGTCCGAACTTTCCGGAATGGTTTCAATAGTGGAGGGCAAGGGCAAGGGCAAGGGCACCAGCAAATATGTGAAATTACATGAAACCGCAAAGTCTGAGCCAATGATTATGGCAACAAAACGTCGCATTACGCTTTTGAAGTCCTACATCAGCAAACTGAAAGACAAGACAATACAAATTGAATATATTGCTCATGATGGTACCACTACATCATTCGATTTGAATTTGGCAGAACTCGATTACTGCACAATAGGAACGAATAAAAAGGACGAGATTATTTGTAATAATGTTATAAAGTCAATAACTTCCAAGGTTCAAAAGTCAGTCGACGATCTGGCAATCGGTATTAACACGTTTTGGAGGGACTATGTGGATGGATTGGTGGAGAGATTAGACGCAATGAAAGTGATTACATCTTACATCACAATGATGGATGTGTTACAATGCAAGGCATATACCGCACACAAGTTTAATTATTGCAAACCGGAAATCGTAGAGGGAAAAGAAAAGGCGTTCTGTTCATTCACTGGAATACGCCACCCGCTCATAGAACACATCCAAACAAGCGAGGTGTATGTTACGAACGACCTTACACTTGGAGACATCGAATCTGAAGACGGGCTGCTTCTCTACGGAACAAACGCAGTTGGAAAGACTAGCTTCATCAAATCGGTGGGCATTTCCGTTATCATGGCGCAGGCTGGTCTTTTCGTTCCGTGCGCATCATTTAGGTATTCGCCGTATACCTACATATTTACGCGAATATTGGGGAACGACAATTTATTCAAGGGTCTCTCGACATTCGCGGTAGAGATGTCAGAACTCCGCACTATCATTACACTATCAGATGAAAATAGTCTTATCCTCGGCGATGAATTGTGTTCTGGAACAGAGAATGATTCGGCGCTCAGCATATTTACGGCGGGTATCGAAACGCTTCACAAAAAGAGAAGCACGTTTATGTTTGCGACACACTTTCACGAGGTCACACATTACGACGAGGTGACCTCGTTGGAAAGACTGAAGTTCGCGCACATGGCGGTGCTTTATGACCGTGAAAATGACACATTGGTATACGACCGAAAACTGAAGGAAGGTTCGGGTAATACGATGTATGGATTGGAAGTATGCAAATCGCTCAGTATGCCCGAAGAATTTCTCTCGCGAGCACACGATATTCGCACAAAATACAACAAATCCGCGCAGGGATTATTATCGCAGAGTGCGAGTCGTTACAATAAAGGAAAACTTGGCGGTAAATGTGAAATATGTAATGTGAACCACGCAACAGAGGTACACCATCTACAGCACCAAGCGCGGGCAGATACAGAAAACGGTTATATATCAACATTCCACAAAAACCATCTCGCCAATCTCATCAACATTTGTGAGAAATGTCACACAAATATCCATCGTGACAATAAAGAACACCGTGTCCAAAAAACAACACGCGGATACAAAATAGTCGAAATTTAATCTCTCCACCCATTGTATATAAAGTATGGTCAACAACGCAAATAATAACCATCCGTCGATGGTGATCTTACCACTGGTTATCATATTGGTCGCATACATATTTACATTGAACAAATCAGAAGAGTTCGCTAGGTTTATGAGTGTTTTAAATGAGAACATCGAGAATGTAGTATTCATTATTTTGGCAATGTTGATTGGAATATACTTGCTTCGTATGCATGGTATTGGTGCGGAAGCATTTTGTGGTGCCGATAATCCGTCGCAGGAGGATGAATGGTGCAAATCTCTTGTGTCGGGTAAGAATTGCACCTCTACGAGTTGCTGTGTTTTATTGAATGGAACGAAGTGCGTTGGTGGGTCTAGCAAAGGACCCACTTTCTTGACGAAGAACGGCGCAAATATCGATTTCGATTACTTCCAATACAAATCCAAAAATGACGGTTCTGTTCAATGTAGAGGAAAATGTCCCAAATAAGTATACTCTGTCATTAAATCAATATGCAATAAATTAATTTATAAAAATTGATTTATATAATATTAATCACAGTTATATATATCAACTATGATTATTCCGGTTAAGTGCTTTACGTGTGGCAAAGTCCTTGCGAATAAATACCGCTATTACGAACGTGAGGTGCGCAAGAGAAATATGGCGAATTCGGCAAACGTAGACGATGTTGTCTATCTTACCGAAGAGAATAAAGACAAGACGCCCAGCGGAGAAGTTTTAGACAATCTCAAATTAGACAAGATTTGTTGCAGGAGGCATATGTTGACACATGTTGACATTGAATAAAAATATAGCAATTATATATACGTATTTTGATGGGTCGTTCTAATTACAGACGCACGAAGCACAAGAGCACACGCGCACGCGCGAAGCGCAAGAGCACACACGCGAAGCGCAAGAGCATTCGCGCGAAGCGCAAGAGCACACACGCGAAGCGCAAGAGCACACACGCGAAGCGCAAGAGCACGCGCCGGCAACAGAATGGAGGTCGGAGCACATTTCTTCCTAGTGATATGGTGAACATGACCCGAACTATGTCTTCTGGTCTCGGTGGCGTAATGGGTGCCATAAAAGGCGTAGAATTGGCCCCGCATCCTGGACCAACGCTAGGACATCTTATTTCCAGATAAACAAGACAATAATATAATATATTTCATTATTTCCATTCGATTTTCGTTTCATTTTATTTTTTCCTCGTGCTATTATATAATGAAACTCGTTAAAAAGATTCAGAAACTTTGCACACCGGCATACGTTTATTTAGTAATTTCGGTGGTTGGTATGATTGCGATGATGTTTCAAAACGCAGGAAATACGAACACCTACTGCGTAGGAAACTTTGAGTGCGATGTTCCGAATACTGCCGCGGTGTTCATTGCGGAGGCGATATATATCGCGTTCTGGACCTTTATATTGAACGTGCTTTGCAAGGCAGGTTACAAGAAGGTGTCCTGGTTCGTTGTCTTGATACCATTTGTTTTGATGGCGATTCTTATTGGCATGATGATGTTGAATGGTCTTCGTGTTTAGACAACATTACAAACATTACAATGTTTTTATTCTTGCAATGTTTTTATTCTTATTATATTATCTTGCTATCTCGGTAATAATAAGAAATACGGTCTAAAAAATAGTGAATGTATATTATATATGACTGAAGAAGAGAAAGGGGGGGACATCGATACCAAAATGATTGACATAGAAATGATAGACCCAACTGATGCGGATGCGGACGCGGGCGCAGACCCAACTGATGCGGATGTGGACGCGGGCGCAGACCCAACTGATGCGGATGCGGACGCGGACTCAAACAGTATAGATGTAGATAGAACAAACCTCTTTGTGGAGAGAGTGGTTGACAAATACTTCGAAGACAACCCCGACTCATTTGTCAAACATCATCTAGACTCCTACAATGAATTTTTCACTGGTGGCGGGATAAACCGTATCTTCAAAGAAAAAAATCCAATCCGCATTTCGAAAAATCATCCGAAGCAAGATGATGGGAATGTGGATAATAAAAACACCTCTGATTACGCGACAACCGAAGAATTTGACAAACAATGTAATATATGGTTAGGTGGTAAGGACGGTAGCAAAATTTATTTCGGCAAACCAATCATTTACGATGACGAGCGCGCACATTACATGTATCCTAATGAGGCGCGATTAAGAAATATGACCTATGCTTTTACAGTCCATTACGACGTTGAGGTGGAATACTTTATTAAAGAACAAGGAGGGGAACATTCGGAGACACCGTTACAAACCATAATGATTGAAAAGGTATTTCTAGGAAGATTCCCTGTGATGTTGATGTCGGATTTGTGTATATTAAAGGGGCTCGCACCACAAATGCGTTTTGAACTTGGCGAGTGCAAAAATGATCGCGGTGGTTATTTCATCATTGACGGAAAAGAGAAGTGTATTGTATCCCAAGAGAAATTTGCGGATAATGCGCTTTATGTGAGGGACAAGGTGAATGATACATACAGCCATTCGTCGGAAATAAGGTCGGTGTCGGAGGACCCATCGAAGCCCGTCCGCACCCTTCAAGTGCGCATTGTTGCTCCGAGCACCACTTATCGCAATAATCAAATCGTTGTAAATGTCCCGAATGTGAAGAAACCAGTTCCACTGTTCATCATGATGCGCGCGTTAGGAATTGAGTCCGACAGGGAAATCATAGAAATGTGTTTGCTCGATATGGAGCGTAATAAAGAGTTGATTGATATATTTATTCCGTCGATTCACGACGCGGGAAAGATATTCAATCAAGAGATGGCGCTCACCTACATTGGGTCACTAACAAAAGGGAAAACATTAGACCACGCTTTTGAAATCGTGAGCAACTATTTTCTGCCTCATATTGGCGTGATGAACTTTCGCGACAAGGCCTTCTTTCTCGGACATATGGTGAAGAAACTATTGGGTGTTTTCACCAAACAATCGAAGCCGACAGACCGCGACAGTTTCCGTTTCAAACGAGTGGAGTTGCCTGGCACCCTGTTGTATGATCTTTTCAACGAGTACTACACGATACAGCAAAGAGATATCTTCAAGAAGATCGACGCGAAGTATCACTTTGATAAAATCAGTTTTACAGACGAAAAATTCACAACACTCGTGACGAACGAGAACTATCGCGATTACTTTTCCGATAAGATCGTCGAGTCAGGCATGAAACGCGCATTGAAAGGAGATTGGGGTGGAGCGGTGCATACGAAGCGTGTGGGTATTGTGCAAGACCTGAATCGATTGACTTTCAACTCCGCAATGTCGCATCTCCGCAAAGTCAATCTTGATATGGACGCCAGTGCCAAAGTGGTTGCCCCGCGCCATCTCCACTCGTCGCAGTGGGGTATTATCGACCCACTCGACACGCCCGACGGTGGAAACGTGGGACTACACAAGCACATGTCGATAGCTGCTTCCATTACATCGGGAACTTCAGCAGAAAGTATTATAGAGTGGTTGCAAACAAACAAAAACAAAAACAAAAACAAAAACAAAAATATCAATATGAGAAAACTTGGCGACTTGTTTCCTCGACAAGTCGGGGGTAAAACAAAGGTCTTTGTAAATGGTAGATGGATAGGTATAGTTGATAATCCAAAGGAAGCCGTTGACATCCTCAAAAAATATCGCCGAAGCAATCTAATACCGCTCCACACAAGTATCGGTTGGTTTGTTGCGGAAAACGCAATAGAAATATTCACGGATTCTGGGCGGCTATGTCGCCCCATATTTTATATCGACAATAATAAGGCAAGTTATGACAGGGACAGCGTGAGCGAATATATTGAGAAGAATGGCTTCACTTGGAAACAGTTGGTCGGCGGTTTTGCTAAGAAAAAAAGGGAGCGGGCGAATAATATCGAGTGCCTTGCGGTTGAAGAGTTATATGGTACCGATAATGTTGATGATTTGAAAGAGACCCAGTCTGTTATCGAATATCTTGACACGTCCGAATCCGAGACCTCGCTTATATCGATGCGTCATGACACGATTAATGAGAAGCGATATACTCATATAGAAATTCACGCAGCCCTTGCGCTTGGCGTCATGGGGAATCAGGTGGTGTTTCCGGAGAATAACCCGCTTTCTCGTAATTTGTTTGCGTGTGGACAAATGAAGCAAGCCGTATCGCTTTACCATTCAAACTTTCAGACGCGCATTGATAAAATGGGCGTTGTCTTGAATAACGGACAGGTTCCCCTGGTGAAAAGTCGGTTTTTGAAGAAAATTAACAACGAGGAACACCCATACGGAGAGAATGTCGTTGTAGCAATTATGTGCTATTCCGGATATAATGTTGAGGATTCAATCTTGTTCAACGAGGGTTCCGTCAAGCGAGGATTGTTCCGAACTACTTACTACAATTCATATGAGGACCGCGAGGACAGTTCGAAAGTGGGCGAGACGCAAGTTGACTCCAAATTCGCGAACATTGAGACTGAAAGTGTCATTGGACTAAAAACCGGGTTTGATTACGGCGAACTAGATGCGAATGGTCTGATTCGCGAGAACACAATGGTGGACGAAAACACAATTCTCATTGGAAAGATGCAAACCAACATATCAGAACCCGACGTCTCGACGGATGCGTCGGTCTCTCCCAAAAAGGGACAGCGCGGTTTTGTAGATAAGACCTTCCTTAGCGATGGAGAAGAGGGGTTCCGCACCGCAAAAATACGCGTCAGAGACGAACGCATACCAAATATTGGGGACAAGTTTTGCTCGCGATGTGGACAGAAGGGAACCGTCGGGCTGGTTATTCCCGAGGAGAGCATGCCTTTTGCGGAGGATGGCACGCGCCCCGACATCATCATCAATCCACACGCGCTCCCATCGCGCATGACCATTGGTCAGTTGGTTGAGACGCAGATGGGCAAGGCCTGCTCCATCCTAGGCGGATACGGTGATTGCACGGCGTTTATGAACAAGGGTCCCAAGCACGAGTTCTACGGAAAGATACTGACAGATTCCGGATATCATTCGAGCGGATGTCAAGTGATGTATAATGGAGAGAGCGGAGAACAGGTTGAAGCAAACATTTTTGTGGGTCCCACATACTACATGCGGTTGAAGCATATGGTAAAAGACAAAATAAATTACCGCGCACGAGGACCGAGAACCGCGCTTACGAGGCAAACCGTGCAGGGACGAGCCAACGATGGTGGTCTGCGCGTTGGCGAAATGGAGCGCGATTGTATCATATCGCACGGTGCGACCAGGTTCTTACAGGAGTCTATGCTCGAAAGAGGCGACGATTATTGTATGGCCGTGTGCGATTTGACCGGAATGGTGGCGATATATAACGAGAATAAAAACCTGATGCTGAGTCCCTTTGCCGATGGACCAATCAAGTTCTCCGGAACATTAGACGAAGGTATGAGCGTTCACAACATCACCAAACACGGAAGATCGTTCAGCGTCGTCCGCGTCCCTTATGCGTTCAAATTAATGCTTCAAGAACTTCAAACGATGAACGTGCAAATGCGCATAGTAACGGAGAATAATATTGACCAAATAACATCCATGTCGTTCTCTAACAATGTTGTGAAACTCCTTGGAAACGGAGCAACTCCTCAGACTGTGGTGGAGGCTTCTAGAGAGAAACTGAAAGAGGAAGAAAAGTATGATGGGGTCAAAATTAATCCTACCACGATTGGTTGGAGACAAAATGGCGATTACCAAGACGAAATCGTATGGAACTCGCTCATTGTAGAAAATGAGGAACAAACCGGATTTGGAAGCGACACTTGGTTCAACACCGAGCACGATGGACTCGACCCTCAGAAGCCGCCGTCCGGATGGAACGCAGACGAAGCAGTCTACAACGACGGCACACCTATTCCGCCGTCTCTCATCAGCGAAATTCTCCGCAAAAATCCCGTCCCAGGCAATTGGAAAGTGGCAATTGACTTTTTGAAACAGACACCGCCTTCCTCTCTCAAAGCCGAACTCACATACGGCATTCCGCAGCCGCCACCACCGTCGACCCAGACCACACCCTTAACACCGCTTTACAATCAGGGATCGCCATCTTACGATCCAACCGCAACACAATATATTCCGGAGTCACCGCTTTACGACCCCGATACATCACCATATAATCCTGACATTTCTGTTGTTACGGATAGCGCGAGCTCCAGCCCCAGCGAATCATCTCCGCCAACAAGCCCCAGCGAATCATCTACATCTACACCAACAAGCCCCAGCGAATCATCTCCGCC
>CEST01087159.1_pt1 | contig 9890 bp, 9 predicted proteins | sample 326921 | NCBI WGS metagenome assembly CEST01 (sample SAMEA2621509, study PRJEB7988) | marine metagenome | biome: marine biome (ENVO:00000447); feature: surface water layer (ENVO:00002042); material: "saline water (ENVO:00002010), including plankton (ENVO:xxxxxxxx)" | depth 5 m
CGCTCAACTTCTAGCCCGACCATCATCACAGCAGCTTCCTCCATACCTTCAGGCCTCTCATGTGCTTCGCGAAGGTTCAATGCTGGAAAATTTAGAATTGAAGACTCTTCGTTTATCGTACCGCTATCAGACAATGAAGCCCGCGCAGACAACTGCAAGCTTACATAGTCATGAAAGCCCAAAGGCTTCAACAACATTACATTTTTATGAAATTTAGACTTAGTTTCATCAATTCGCTTTTGAGTTCGCGGGTGCGTAGAAACGATTACAGGCATGCCATGATCTTCTGCTATCGTATTTAACACATCTACCAATTTAGCAAAATTTTGTGAGGACTCGATGTTTTCTTCCCTGTGTGCACTAACAACAAAATAGGAGTTTTCTTTAAGTTGCAAACGGTCTAATACGTCTGAAGCGTCGATCTGAGGACGATAGTGAGTCAAAACCTCGAGCATCGGACTACCTGTTTTGATAATCATATCCGGCGGCAAGCCTTCTCGTAAAAGGTAATCTCGAGCTATGCTACTGTAAGTCAAGTTAATGTCCGCCGTATGATCAACAATACGACGATTCGTCTCCTCAGGAACACGCATGTCGAAGCAACGATTGCCTGCTTCCATATGAAAAGTTGGGATTTTTCTCCGCTTCGCCGGAATCACTGACAAACAACTATTCGTATCACCCAGAATCAACATAGCCTGAGGTTTTACCTCAGCCAATACTTTATCTACAGCAGTTATTAAGTTACCGATCGTATTAGCAGCACCGCAGCTATTATCAGCACTATTTAAAAAATAATCTGGCTTCCGGACTCCTAAATCATCAAAAAATATCTGATTCAATTCGTAATCATAGTTCTGCCCTGTGTGAACCAAAATATGTTCACAATGTTGATCTAGCCGAGCTAAGACACGAGATAACCTAATAATTTCAGGCCGAGTTCCAACTACCGTTAACACTTTAAGTTTTTTCATTTCCTAGGACGCCTTTTAAGAAATACAGTCAGGGACTTATCGGTCAAACATTTCATTATTTAATTTTGCTAACACGTATTTGATTCCTTTACGCCAATTAGAAGGCGTTATCTCAAAAGTGTCATAAATCTTTGAGCACGATAATACAGAATAAGGTGGTCGAACAGCACGTGTAGGATATTTGGCTGCGTCTATGGCATTAATATGATTCGGCGTTTTCCAACCACATGTCTTTGCCTCCAAAAAAATAGCTTGAGCGAACTCATGCCAGGAACAAGCCTGATCTCCACAATAATGAAATATCCCTGAAATAGAACTATTCAAATTTAACTTAGATACCATTGAAACTATAGATTTCGCAATATCCTGAGCGTAGGTAGGACAACCAATTTGATCTCCTACGATACTTAACTCGTCACGGTCAGAACCCAACCGTAGCATTGTTTTTAAGAAATTGTTTCCGTATTCACTATATACCCATGCCGTCCGAATAATCAAATACTGACAACCAGATACTTGAATCGCTAGCTCACCTTTTAGCTTCGAATCACCATAAACGCCCTGGGGGTTGGTTTCAGCATTTTCACCGTATGGGTGACTGGCCGCCCCATCAAACACATAATCAGTCGAGATATGAATTAACCAACAACCAATTTCACTACAGGTGTTTGCTATATTAGCAACGGCAAGATGATTTATCTTCTCCGCTTCATACTGATCATCCTCAGCCTTATCGACTGCCGTATATGCAGACGCATTGATTACTATATTAGGCCTTAAATCTATGATACTTGCTTTTGTTCCAGCCAGATCAGCCATATCAATTTCAGAGCGCGAGGTATAAATGACATCGTAATCTGTATAACTAAGCTGATCAGCAAGACAGCAGCCAAGTTGACCTTTACTCCCAAGAACCAACATTCTCATAAACAGAAATCAACTAATCGTTTGGCACTTTGGTCTTTAGTTGAAAGGACTGGATTCGCAATTGGCCAAGGAATATCTAAATCTGGGTCACTCCATAAAATACTACCTTCATCGCTAGGATCATAATAGTCCGTGCATTTGTACTCGAAATCAGCAATTTCAGAAAGCACTAAAAACCCGTGAGCAAACCCCTCGGGAACCCAAAGTTGTTTCTTATTCTCTTCAGACAAAATAACAGCTTCCCATCGTCCATAAGTAGTTGAGTCCTGTCTTAAATCAACAGCAACATCAAAAACTTCGCCTCTGACAACTCTCACCAACTTACCTTGAGGCTTGGTTTTCTGAAAATGCAAACCCCGTAAAACGCCTTTAGAAGAGCGCGAATGATTATCTTGAAGAAATGGAGCAGAGATCCCCGCGAGGTCAGCGTATCTGGAAACGTGAAATGTCTCTAAGAAAAAACCTCGCTCATCACCAAACACTATTGGATCAATGATCACACAGTCATTAAGACTGGTCTCAATAACCTTCACTTATATCCACCTGCAACTTTAGATAAATACTCCCCATAACTCGTCTTTTTTAGAGCATCTGCTTGCTTTAATAGCGACTCCTTGGACAGCCAACCCTTTTGATAGGCTATTTCTTCTAAACAAGCAACCTTTAGGCCCTGCCGCCGTTCCACAGTTTGCACAAATTGTCCCGCATCCATTAGAGAATCATGGGTACCTGTATCTAGCCAAGCAAAACCACGCCCAAGTAACTCTACATTGAGATCGCCTCTTGATTTGTAGGCGTTATTAATATCGGTAATTTCAAGTTCACCACGCAGAGAAGGCTTAATCGATTTAGCGATTTTCACGACATCATTGTCGTAAAAATAAAGACCAGTAACAGCATAGTTCGATTTTGGAACCAGAGGCTTTTCTTCAATTGACAGAACTGTGCCCCCATCATCAAATTCAACCACACCAAACCGCTGCGGATCTTGAACGTGATAACCAAAAACAGTTGCGCCTTGTGTTCTAGAAATTGCGCTAGATAAATGATCCGAAAAGTGGGGGCCATAAAAAACATTATCCCCTAGTACCAGTGCAACATTATTGTCGCCAATAAAGTCTTCACCAATTATAAAAGCCTGAGCAAGTCCGTCTGGACTCGGCTGAATATCATAATCGATAGAAATACCAAAATATGAACCATCCCCCAAAACCCGTCTATAACTATCGATATCATCTGGAGTTGATATAACTAATATTTCATGAATCCCAGCAAGCATAAGCACTGATATAGGATAATAAATCATGGGTTTATCATACACAGGCAAAAGTTGCTTAGAAACGCCCTTTGTAATGGGATGCAATCGAGTCCCCGAACCGCCGGCTAAAACGATTCCTTTATAATTCAAATTCAACCTTTCTCTCCAATTCGTTGTAATTGATAAACACCTGAAAGCACTCGCTCCCACCATTCTGTATTTTCTAAGTACCATTGAACTGTCTTCCGAAGTCCCGACTCAAATGTCTCATCAGGTGTCCAACCTAACTCACTTCCGATTTTAGAGGCATCGATTGCATATCTCACATCATGCCCTGGCCTATCCTTAACAAACGTGATCAAGTCTCGGTAGCAAGATATACCCAGGGGCTTGTCAGGTTTAAATTCCTCAAGAAGATCACAAACCATCTCTACAACTTCGATATTAGTTTTCTCATTGTGACCGCCGATATTGTATGTTTCACCCACCCGGCCTTCGGTAACGACCCGTAATAATGCTTTTACATGGTCATCAACAAACAACCAATCACGAATCTGCAGCCCACTCCCATAAACCGGCAAAGGTTCTCCACAAAGGGCATTAAGTATTACATGTGGAATCAATTTTTCAGGAAAATGGTATGGCCCGTAATTATTAGAACAATTTGTAATAACAATAGGTAACCCGTATGTACGATTCCAAGCCCTAACCAAATGATCTGAACTCGCTTTGCTCGCTGAATATGGTGACGAAGGAGCATAAGACGTATCTTCCGAAAATAACGTATCCGTGCCTTCCAAATCTCCATATACCTCATCTGTGGAAACATGATGAAACATAAATTGCTGCTTTTTGACTCCACTCAAACTATCATAATATTCTTTAGATTGGTCTAGTAAGTTAAAAGTACCCACTATATTTGTCTGTATGAAATCAGACGGTCCCTCAATAGACCTATCTACGTGACTTTCGGCTGCTAAATGCATAACTTTGTCGGGCTGGTGTTTGTCAAATACCCGTTGTATAGCTACAGGATCACAAATGTCAGCTTCCTCAAAGGCATGCAATGGTGAATCAAAAACATCAGACAATGAATCCAAATTTCCTGCATAGGTTAGCTTATCGACATTTACCACCGAATAGCGCTGAGTAGTAATTAAGTATCGAACCAATGCCGATCCAATGAAGCCGGCACCACCTGTAATCAAAATTTTCATGAAATAATTCCGAAGTAAAAAAGAACTCAGTAAGCCTAGTTAGAGTTAGATACACAACACCTAATATTGTTTATCAGTCAGGACCACCACTAACCACCATGCACTAGAAAAAGGAAAATAAGCACATATACCATTCGTAATCTGTTTAATTTGTTAGCAAAAAAGATTGGAAGGATTTCTAATGTAAACAACCATATTAGTTGTTCATTGTGACAGTTTAGTTTTTTGATCAAACAATCACGCTCGAAAAATAGAGATCATGCTCAGATTAATGGCCATGCGTTCACATTCTAAACCAATTAATGCTCGCAATTAAAATTTCCTCGTTATTTTTTAGACCGCACTAGGAATAGTGTCAGCCAACTCACGATTATAAATCTCATTTGCCCATACCATTACGATCAATTCCTCTGAACCAACATTTGTAATATCATGGGCCCAGCCCGGAATGGTTTCCACTATCATTGGCTCATCACCACACACTTCTAAGTAGTGCTTTTCATTGGTAATCATATGGCGAAATCCAAAGGATGCAACTCCTTTAACAACAACAAATTTCTCAGTTTTTGTGTGGTGGTAATGAGACCCGCGAGTGACCCCAGGGCCCGCAGTTAAAAACGAAAATTGACCAACCTCTTTGTTTTTAAAGAATTCTACAAAGATACCGCGATTATCGATATGCATGGGAATATCATATGAAAACTTATCTTTTGGTAAATAACTAATGTAAGTCGAGTAGAGCGCACGCCCTAAACCCTCTCCAACAAAACCAAGTTCCAGTGAAGTCCGGGATACTTGGAACGATTTAATTTGCTCAGCTAGTGCTCCTAAAGTGATCTCAAACTCTGGAGTCACTAACGGAAAACTTAGCTCTGATAAACGGCTTGTTATGTGACCCACTAAAGACGCTACGACATCGTCAATATGAACGAGTTTTAAAACCTTCTGCGAATCATTGACTTGTATCGGTAAATCATTAGCCATATTATGACAGAAAGTTGCAACAACCGAGTTGTAATTAGGCCTACACCATTTACCGAAAACACCTGGAAGCCTATAAATTGCAACCGGATTTCCGTTACTTTTATTTAACTGTATTACAGCTTCTTCTGCAGCAAATTTACTCCTTCCATAATCCGAATCTGATAGCGCCTGAATTGATGAAGCTAACACCACACTAGCCTGACTATGCTGGTTACTAAGGATTTTGCATATAGATTGAGTAAGCTTTGTATTTACCGCTTCAAAATCAGTTGATAATTTTGGACGATTTTCCCCGGCAAGATGGATAATTATATCAGCACTAGCTATCCGATCCTCAAGTTCAGATTCAGAATCTGATCGATCAAATGTAAGTACTTTGATCTCGGTAAATTCACTCAAATAAAGACAAATGTTTTTACCAACAAAGCCTTTTGACCCTGTTACTAGCACGTTCAAAATAAACTCCCTAATAGACCGACTATCATGGATTGATATTTTCACGTATGAAACTTAATTTCATTAATAACTTTTGCATACCATCAACATCGAGCTGCTCGGTATTATGCGAGTTATAATCTGTCGATTGGGAAATCTCAACCTCACCTTGCTCCACAAACTTACCATAATTTAAGTCTCGCAAATCTGGCGGCACACGAAAGTAACCACCTAGGTCCTCAGATGTCACTCTCTCTTCTCTACTGAGCAGAGCTTCGTATAATTTCTCGCCATGTCGAGTACCAATTATATTTACGGGATGTTCTGGAATCCGCAGCACCTCAAGTATAGCCGTAGTGAGCACTTTAATAGTCGCCGCCGGAGCTTTTTGAACAAATATGTCACCGGGTTTACCGTTATTAAATGCATACAAGACTAGATCTACTGCGTCGTCCAGAGTCATCATAAATCGCGTCATATCAGGGTCAGTAATTGTAATTGGATTACCCTCACGAATTTGATCAACAAATAGTGGAATTACAGATCCTCTAGACGCCATTACATTTCCATACCGAGTAGTGCATATTACAGTAGTATCACTACTCCGTGATTTAGCTACAATCACTTTTTCCATCATCGCTTTTGATATGCCCATTGCATTAATGGGATACACTGCTTTATCAGTACTCAAGCAGACCACTCTCTCTACCTGACATGAAATAGAAGCTTCAAGAACATTCTCAGTTCCAAGAACATTAGTTTTCACTGCTTCTAAAGGATAAAATTCGCAAGATGGAACTTGCTTAAGGGCAGCTGCATGGAAAATGAAATGTACGCCACGGACAACATTAAGTACAGATTGATAATCCCTGACATCTCCAATGTAGAATTTTAATTTGGGATTCTGATATTTTTTCCGCATATCATCCTGCTTTTTTTCGTCGCGACTAAAAATTCTTATTTCGGCAACGTTGGAGTCTAAAAACCTCTCAAGCACAGCATTGCCGAATGAGCCAGTACCCCCTGTAATTAGTAAAACTTTATTATCAAACATGTTATTCCTTATAAAATTATTTTGATTGAAGAGCTCGAGCAGCCTGAGAAATTTCGTCCCGCTGTGATACCGATGGATAATTTATAAGCACTGCTCGATACTTCCCTTTGAAAACAAAAAGGCTTCCTGCTGCAACGCCCACAGTCCCGCAAACAGTCACTAAATCAATCATATGATCAGTCGAGCCCGCACCGCCTAAAAAAGTGGTAGGCACGCTCACTTTTTCGGATACAAGACGGGCTAATTCTAAATCATAACCTAACATTTCACCATCATGGTCAATTGAGTTGACTAATATCTCGCCTGCACCTGCGCGCTGTAAATCACCAGCAACCTCTATAGGATTTCCGTTTTGGGACTTATTGCCATTATGCGTATATATTTGATAACCACTTGAAAATATACCTTTTCGTTTACGGACATCTAACACAGCCACCACTGACTGGCTCCCTGCCCCAGCAGAAATCTTCCCCAACAAATTAGGCTTAACTATAGCCGATGCCCCAAGCGCTACTTTCTCAACCCCAGACTCCATAATCCGGAATGCTTGGCTACTTTCAGTAATGCCACCGCCGTAACAAAGTGGCATACGACATTCTTGAGCCAATTTCTCTATTAATCTGTAGTCAGGCTCAACGCCCGTTACCGTCGCATCGATATCCAAGACTATTAGTTCATCAACTTCCTTTTCGTTGAAGATCTTAACTGCATTAATAGGATCGCCAACATATTTTGGACTTTTAAAACCTTTAGTTTTGACTAGCCCGCCTTTTGAAATCAAGAGACAAGGCACAATTCGGGGCCTCAACATAAACTAAAGCTCCGCAAAGTTTTTTAAGAGCTGAGAACCCCAGCTATGACTTTTTTCAGGATGAAATTGGACTCCATAAATATTATCTCTAGACAATGCGGCTTCAAATCTAAAACCATAGTCTGCCGTAGCAGCAACATGGGCCTTATCCTCCGCGTCAAAGTAATAAGAGTGAAGGAAATAGAATCGAGGTAATAAGTCCCCATCGTTATTCTTTAGTCTCGAACTAGTCTCAAAATCGACATCATTCCATCCCATATGTGGTGACGGCAAACCTGCAGAGTCAGCATTTTTTGCAAACGAAATCACGCTTCCCGGAATCCAGTTAAGTCCAGGCAATATTCCTTCATCCGAGCTAGTGCCAAGCATCTGCATACCGACACAGATTCCTAGGACTGGTAATTTTTTAATTAGCACCAGCTGTTCAATTGTACTACGCATACCCGAGTCATTAAAACGCTGCATAGCGTGATCAAAAGCACCTACGCCAGGGAGAATTAACTTAGAAGCACCTGAAAGATCCTCAATTGTGCGCGCTGTCTGTACAGGCACATTAAGTCGTTTAAACATTGTAATAAATGAATGAATATTTCCAACTCCATAATCGACGATAGTAATCACCGAAAGTTCCTCCGCTCTAATCCTAACCAACTCAATATTTTTGTACCTGCGCCAATTAGCCAGCGTTTATTTTTATAGTCTGAGTATGTTTTCTTTGGCATATCAAATAATTCCTGAAGCTCCAGTTCAGATATATCAAGTTTGTTTGCGGTATATTCGAATTCTTGTTTGAGGAAATGCTCGCTCATCTCAGGCCTAGAAATGCGGTCTAATGCATCTTCGCGCTGCATTTGACCTGTCATTATAAGGCTAGAAAAATGAGCGCGCCTCTTTTCAAACCCAAAACGGCGTGGAAGCCAAAAGTCCTCATAAAATCGAGTAAACCTAGATTCATGATGCTTATGCTGAAAACTCTTCCAACCAAATTTTTGATGCAACTCTTTCTCAGCATGCAATTTTTCGTATGGTACAAGGTTAAGCGGATAGTGAACCTGCATTCTGAGGATTTTCTGATACCATATCTTAGTAATAAAGGTGTCCACGATTGGGAAAGATTTCAGTTTCCCAGATCCGAATCTACGCCAAATATCTCCAAAAAGACGAGTATCAATCCCGAGGTAACCTCCCCATGCCTCCGGTTCTCGACAACATTCTGTAGAGAAATTCGACCCAGTTATAATGTGCTTGACACCATTCTGCCTCGCAAACTTGTAAAGACCACCAAAAAACGCAGCATCTTGAACGAGGTCCTGATCTGCAATACCTGATCTAAGAAAAGCCAATTGCAACCGCTTAACTTCCTCCCAGTCAACAACTTCAGTGTATAAATCAAGACCCAAGCCATCAACAAGTTTTTCGATGTTACCAACAGCTTGACTTGTATTCCAACCAGCATCGACATGAAATAATAGAGGACGAAGACCCATCTTCTCAACAGCAATATAGGCAGCGTATGAGCTATCTAGGCCTCCCGAAAGACCTATAATACAGTCGAAATCAGAATTTTTATTACCTTTGCGGATTTTTTCTGAAAGTTCAGTGAGTTCCTTTTCTCCTCGCCAATCAGAATGCCAATTCGGACTGATATTGTGTTCAAAGCCTAAACAGTGATCACATAAACCCCCATCGTCAAAAACAATATCTGGATCAGATGAGTCCATGATACATTGACTACAAATTCTATATGTATTATTCATTTTACTGTAATTTTTCCTTGACTAAGTTTTTGTAAATAGATTCGTATTTTTGCACCATTCTCTCTTTCGAATACATTTTTTTAGCAAAGTCACTATATTTTGAAGACTGCTTCTTATTCGATTGCTTCATATGCCCAGTTATGTAGACTTGTAATCCTTCAATATCGCCATGAGTCACAAAAGAGCCATATCCATTCGGTGCAACCTCCTTCGGAGCCCCAGAATCGAATCCAACGACAGGAGTGCCACATGCCAAACTTTCAGCAGTGACCATAGAAAAGGTTTCGTGGCTACTTGTTAGTAAAAGCACATCAGCTGCAGAGTAATATTCCGCAAGCAAATTTTGATCTCTTACAGGGGGGATCATGTGAACATTGTCTGGTGCCAAATTAGGTCTAGAATCAACTCCGACCATAACAAATAAAACTTGAGGCATTCGCTCTGCAAGCTTAAGAATCCATTCCCCACCCTTG